>ERZ1034913.149-NODE-149-length-69544-cov-8.373397_pt1 | contig 69544 bp, 53 predicted proteins | sample MGYA00520697_ERZ1034913 | MGnify/ENA primary metagenome ERZ1034913 (study PRJEB33766, sample SAMN09781786) | gut metagenome | biome: gut microbiome | host: Homo sapiens | place: Madagascar | study: EMG produced TPA metagenomics assembly of the PRJNA485056 data set...
CCTCCGATCATCGAATCTGAATTTCCTCAGTCCAACAATCGGGGTGCGGTTCAAATCCTGCAGCCACCCTTTCGTTTACCGCGAAATATCAGCGCTGCGAACGGTTGATCGCGGAGATGATCGCCTTGAGCGCACTGGTGGTAATCGAGGAGTCGATGCCGACGCCCCAGATGATCTGGGTCTCAGCGTCCTCACCCACCTGGCATTCCACGTAGGACGCGGCCATGGCGTCGGTACCGACGGACATGGTGTGCTCCACGTAATCCATCACGGACGCCTCAATGCCGAGGTTGGAAACCGCGTTGAGGAACGCCGCAATCGGGCCGTTGCCGATGCCGGAGATCTCACGCTCGTGAGGTTCGTCCACGCCCACATTCACGCCGCGGTCGAGCACACGCGCCTTGAGCACGGTGTCTGAACCATCCTCGCCGGAACTGACGGCCACCTTGAGCAGTTTGAGGCGGCCCCACGGAGCGAGCGTCGCGTCATGCGTATCGCCGACGACCACGCCGGCGGCCGTCATGCCGGACTGCTCCACCGGCAGGTACTCGTCCTTGAAGAGACGCCAGATGTCCTCGTCCTTGACTTCCTTCTTGGTCGTGTCGGCGAAGTTCTGCACGATCTTGTCGAACTCCACCTGCAGACGCTTCGGCAGGTCGAGGTTGTGGTTGGTCTTGAGCAGGTAGGCCATGCCGCCCTTGCCGGACTGCGAGTTGACGCGGATGATCGCCTCGTAGGTGCGGCCGATGTCCTTCGGGTCGATCGGCAGGTACGGCACGAGCCACACGAACTTGTCGAGATCGGCGCCGACTCGGTCCGCAGCGACCTCGCGGGCTTCGAGGCCCTTCTTGATGGCGTCCTGATGGGAGCCGGAGAACGCGGTGAACACGAAGTTGCCCGCGTACGGATGACGCTCGGAGATCTTGATCTGGTTGCAGTACTCGACGGTCTTGCGGATCTCGGGAACGTTCGAATAGTCGATCTGCGGATCGATGCCCTGCGTGAGCATGTTCAGACCCAGCGTGACCAGATCCACGTTGCCGGTGCGCTCGCCGTTGCCCAGCAGGCAGCCCTCCACGCGGTCGGCGCCGGCCAGCACGGCCAGCTCGGTGGCGGCCACGCCCATGCCTTCGTCGTTGTGCGGGTGCAGGGAGAGCACCACGGCGTCACGGTCGTCAAGATGCGTGGACACGTACTCCACCTCATCGGCGAACACGTTCGGCGTGGTCATCTCGACCGTGGCCGGCAGGTTGATGATCATCGGGTGCTCGGGGGTCGGCTTGATGACGCCGATGACCGCATTGCACACCTCGACCGCGTATTCCGGCTCGGTACCGGTGAACGATTCGGGGCTGTACTCGTAATACAGGTCGATGCCCTTGGCCTCGTTTTCAAGGTCCTTGCACAGCTCGGCCGCGTCGGTGGCGAGCTTCTTGATCTCTTCCTTGTTCTTGCGGAACACGACCTCGCGTTGCAGCACAGAGACCGAGTTGTAGAAGTGCACAATCGCACGCTTGGCGCCCTTGAGCGCCTCGTAAGTGCGGCGAATCAGGTGCTCACGACACTGGGTGAGCACGACGATGGTCACGTCGTCGGGGATGAGCTCGCGTTCAATAAGCATGCGGATGAAGTCGAAATCCGTCTCCGAGGCGGACGGGAAGCCCACTTCGATTTCCTTGAATCCCATGGAGACGAGCAGGTTCCAGAAGCGCAGCTTGCGCTCGGAGTCCATCGGGTTGACGAGCGCCTGGTTGCCGTCGCGAAGGTCGACGGAGCACCAGCGCGGGGCACGCTGCAGACGCTTGCCCGGCCACGTGCGCTCGGGATAGTCGAACGGCACCTGCTTGTCGTAGGCGACGTACTTGGTGTAAGGCATATCGCTCGGCTTCTGCGGCTCGCCAATGAATCGTGCGGGAGGCAGCAGCGGGTCGTTGTTCCCCCCATTGGACGCCGCGGCGACCGCCGCAAGATCAAACACTGATGATTGATCCTGACCCATATCTCCTCCTTTACTTGATGATGCCGGCGCCTGTTGCCTGCCGGCCGTATGTTGTCGTCGCACGATAGGTCATGCGATTAATCAGTCTAGCGTGAAGCGCCCCGGTAAACCGCCGAGATATCAAGAATGCGGCCAATCCATGCGGCCTTCGGAGCGTTATCTCGCTTCCGAGGGGGTGATTTCAGGCCCGCCGAACATCTATCTGCGTTTCAAGGGGTTGGCGTTGCTCGATATTCGAGGTATTGCATGATGGACGCCACTGGAATCATGCGGCTCCCATGCCATTGATACTCGGCCACCAACCCCTCGAAATGCAGATAGATGTTCCGGAGCGTCCGAGTCACCCCCCTCGAAACGTAGATACCCTGCCGAGATAACGTTTCGTCCCCTCTCCGGACGCCCGTTGACTGCATGGCGGCGCCCGCTCCACGCGTGGTGGCGACTTCGCGAAGAGTATGGCGCCGCACAGGGCGACTCGCTACAGTGGAGGGCATGACACTGCGTTTTCACGACGACGGCACGTTCCGCGTGCTGCAAATGGCCGACATTCAGGACGGCCCGGAAGTCAACCGCGACACGATCCGCATGATCGAGGCCGCAATCAACGAGGCGAAGCCGGATTTGGTGGTGTTCACCGGCGATCAAATCCGCGGGTACGATCCCGCGTACATCGACACGTTCCTGCGCCGGCGCGGCGAGAACCCCGGCGCACGCGTACGTCTCGTCACCGAAATCGAGGCGAAGCTACACGGCATCCACAGGCGCATCGCGGCGCGGCGCGATCCGGACCTGCCACCGCAGGACGATGTGGTCACGATGGACGACCTGATGAACGACACCCGGCAGAAAGTGCGCGACACGTTCAGCGCGTTCCTCGGACCGGTCATCAACGCGGGCGTGCCGTTCGCCGCGACCTATGGCAATCACGACTTCCAGTGCGGCATCCTGCCTGACGAGCAGGACGACATCTACCGCGAGTTCCCCGGCTGCCTGAATCCCGAGGCCGATGCTGCCGGCGACTCGCCGTTGGCCATCGAGCCGGGCACATTCGCGCTGCCCGTGCTGTCCTCCGACGGTTCGGAGCATGTGGCGATGGGCGTGATGCTGGTCAATTCCGGCGATTATGCGGGCAAGCCGGAGGAGAATGACGCCCAGTACCCGCGGTATGTGGCGCATTCGCGCGGACTCGACCTGGCGGATTCGGACGGCTACGGCACACCGAGCGCTGAGGCGATCGCATGGCTGGGCGACGTGCAGCGCACGCTCGCCGAGCGCAACGGCGATGGCGAACCGGTGCCGTCGATCACGTTCCAGCATATTCCGCCGCAGGAATTCTATGACTGCCTGACCGAGGTCCCGGCATGGACGCCGAACGCCGTGGAGGGTGCCCGCAATTACGCCGGGCGCTGCTACGTGCTCAACGACGCCGTATGCCGGCCAGGGTCACGGCTCGGCGAGGCGATCGGCTGCGCTGACGAGAACGTCGGCGAGGTGGACGCATTGCGCGAGGCGGGCGGCTATTTCGCGTTGTACTGCGGGCACGATCACAAGAACTCGTTCGTCGGGCACGTGCATGACCTCGATCTAGGGTATGCGCCGACGTGCGGCTTCGAATGCTACGGTCCGAAGTCTCGCCTGCGCGGCATCCGCCTGTTCGAGTTCCGCGAGGACGACCCGGCCGCGTATGAGACCCGCATGCTCACGTGGGGCGACCTGGTCGGCCGTTACAGCGGCAATGAGTTGCGCGTGTTCTTCGAGGATCATTGCGTGACGGGCGCCGCGACCCTGCGCAACGAACTGCGCCGGCCGCAGGTGTTTGCCACCGTCGCCCTGACCCTATCCGCCGGCTTCGCGGCAATCGTGCGCTCCATCGCACGGCGTCTGCGACGATAGCGCAGCGGCGGCAAACAGACGACAAAGGGCATGGTTCCGGCGGCGATATCGTCGACACCATGCCTATTCATATCCGCCGTATATCCACCCGGCTCGTCCCCGGGCCGGCCCTACCTCTACTCGGTCAGGTACAGCACGTTCTCGTCAGGGGGGGGGGAACGACGTTCATGTGGTACCCCTCCATTTTCAGGAACGGCTTGGAGCTGTCAGGCTTGGCATGGCCTGACACGTCGGCAACTGGTAGCTCGCGCCGGCCAGTCCCTCCAGTTTGTCGCTGCTGATGCCGGCTGGCACATAGACGGAGTCCATCGGCTTGTTGATTTCGGCCTCGCTATACGTCGAGCTCGACCCATAGCAGAATTTGAATCCTTTCTTGCCGCCGCAACGATAGTCGCTATCCGGCCCCATGAGCTCGATGCCGACGTCCGACGGCACCTTCCACCAACCGTCACCACCCGTGTCCGTCCGGCGTGCAGCGTGACCGACTGCGGATCATCGGGGCTCAGCACGGGCTTGCCCGAGCCAACCGAGGTGGTCTTGCCCTTGTCGTCCAACGTCAGGCACCAACTGTCGTCTTTCAGGCAGTATTTGCCTGCTATCGGCTAGAAATCGCCTTTGCCGAGTGCGGTGCGAACATCCGTCAGGCTCATGTCCTTGGTGGGCTTGGCCGATGATGCACCGCCGTCCGCGCCGGCGCTGCTGCCCGGCTACTTGACATCGGCGTCGGGCAGCTCACCCCAATCCAGGTCGATGGAGACGGTCAGATAGTACACGGTGTCGTCGCTGGGAGCGGGCTTCATCTTGACGATGTCGCTTTTGCTGCCGACGTAGCCGTTGTACGGCATGAACGGGTTGGCGGAGTTATTGGTCATGTCCGCCGTGGTCTTGTCGTAGAGCTTCGGGTCACGGTAGATCAGGAACGGCTTGGTCGTGTTCACGGCTTTCTGCTTCTTGGCCGCGGCCAGCGCGTCCGCGTCAAAGTACCCGTCGCTTTCGAGCTTGTTCAGGTCCGCGCCGACCGGCACGACCAGATAGAAGTCCTGCATGTGATACGTCGCGCCGGAGATATTGTTGTAATCGCCGTTTTCGACCATCTTGCCGTTGTTGCAGACGATGCCGCCTGCCGTATTCGAGTCTTCCTGGCTGGTGCCGCACCAGTAGTTCGTCATACTGGATCGCGGGAACAGTTCGAACGCGCCGGTGTCACCGGTGAGCAGATAGTCGGCTTTCGGGCTGGAGCAGTACGGCTGCTGGATGGCATCGCAGGAGCTCAGCGACTCGTATTCGCCGTATTCGGTACCGTCGCGACCTTTCGGATAGGGGATGTACGAGTTGCCTTCGCTGCCATCGCCGCCATCCTTGAACGTGATGCAGTCACCGGAGTTGTTGCACCACGTTCCCGCGGCCACACCGGAGACACCAAGCAGATTGTCGCCGCCGGTCTCCGGGGAATCGTGAACCGTGTAGGCGTCCTTGACGCCGCTGGCGTCGATGCCGTAATACAGCGTGACCGCATCACCTTCCGCTACCGTGGATCCGGGCATCGGGTCGGAACCGGACACTTTGCCGACGAACTTCTTCGAGGCGAGGCGCGGCACGAGCGTCACGTCATGTCCTTGGCTTTCCAGTTCGGATTTCACCGTGTCGACGTCCCGGCCGACGATGTCGATGCTGATGGCGCCGCCGTCGCTCTTCGTGGCGACGCCGATGTAGATGCCGTCGTCCTTGTCGCCGTCCGACAGCGCCTGTCCTTCGGCGGGGTAGGTCGCCACCACGGAACCGATTGGCTTCTTCTTGGTGTCGGACACCGGTACCTGCTTGTAATGTACCGGCACACCCATCGTCTTGAACGTGGATACGACCTTCGTGGCCTGCTTGCCCATCGTGTTCTTGGGCACACCGGGGCCACCCGACTCCTGGACTATTACCGCGGCGTCCTTCTGGACGCGGTCGCCGGGCTTCATGCCCTCGTATCCGAGGAACACGCCCTTCTTCTTGCCGGAGAAGATGATCGACTTCGATGCCTTCACGCCCTTGGCTTTCAGCTGGGTGACCACGTCATCGGCGGTGGCTTCGCCGCCGGACGCACCGGAGATCTCTTCGGCGGTAGGCAGCGGGGTTCCGCCCCAGATGCCCGCGCGATACGTGAAGAACAGGGCAAGACCGACACCCAACGCGAGGGCGATCACCACGGCCACGATGAGGCCGATGAGCTTGCCCCTGGATTTGGGCTTCGGCGTTTTCCCTGGCACGGCCGGCGTCGCCGCTGATGGCTGGGTTGCGGGCGCGGCCGGAGTCGAGACTCCGGCACCTGACGGCTGGGCGAACTGCTGGGCTTGCGGCCACGCCGGTTGGGCAACAGGCTGCTGCGGCTGAGGTTGGGACTGAGCCGGCTGCAAAGGCTGTGTTGGCTGGAGCGACTCCTGAGGTGCAGCAGGAGCCGGCGCGAATCCGCCGCCTGGCAGTGGTACAGCTGGAGTCGCCGGCTGTTGCGCCGCAGAGGGCTGGGGCATCTGCGATACTGCGGGCTGCGACGCCGGCGCGGCCTGTGCTACCTGTTGTTGCAGCGGCTGCCCGCAGTTCCCACAGAATTTGCTGTCCGGGCTTTCGTCATTCCCGCAATATGGGCACTTCATGCGTGTCCGCCTTTCTCCCCCGCCCAATGGCGTCTCTCATCATTGCCCGCCGGCGCGAAAGCGCTCGCGAACACATCAAGAACATCATAAAACCGGGCGTCGTACAACACAGTGCCACATATCAGGAAACACCAAGCATCCATCGGTCACCCTCGCACAGTGACACGTGCGGCGGCCCAGCGAAGGCGACAGACAAGCGCTCCAGCGAAATTCAGTGGAACAGACTCACGCCGCGCCGGGCCATGCAGTAGGCGTTACCCAGCCACGTGTGCCGCGAGTTCGGCCACACGGCCCCCAGACGCGGCGCGTTCTGGCTCATCCAGATGCTGGGCACGCGCCCGTCGGCGCTGCGAGAGCCGAGCAGGTTGAACCCGTTCTTGATCTCAAGCCAATCGGGGTGCTGCGTGGCAATGGCAAGACCCTCTTCAAGGGTCAGTGGCGTGCGCTCGTCGGAATCGATGAGCTTGCGCGCCACGTCCGGCTCGCGATTGATGTAGCAGGTGCCGGTATGCGGCTCGACAACCAGATAGAACGGCCCTTCCGGCGGCTCGAACCCGTCCTGCGGCAGGAAGCTTGCGATGTCGCGCGGAGGCATTGTCGTGAAACCGGCCATGCGGTTGATGCTGGTTCGGGCGATCAGCGACTCAGGCGACACCAGCTCGCGCGTGGGGATCAGCAGGATGTTCGAGCCCAGATCGGTATGCTCCAACGCATGGATCAGCGGCCGCGCGAGCGCGCGGAACGCGGCGGCGCTCATGTCCGCCACGTCCGGGTAACCCAGCGCCACGATACGATCCAGCTGCTTCTGCGCTTCCTGCGATGCTATTGACATGCTTCCAGAGTACCGCGAATCCCGGCCGCAGCACCCACCCATCGGCGAACACGGCCATCATTCGGGAAAGCGGCCTGTCTTGTTCCGCGCATTCCGTACCATTGGATAGGTGCGGCCATGTCACTGCGGCCGCTTGTATAGGAAACCGAATCAAACCCAGAGGTTGTTATGTCCGAAAAGTTGAAGGTCGGCATTCTTGGCGCCACAGGTATGGTCGGCCAACGTTTTGTGACGCTGCTGGAGAACCACCCGTGGTTTGAGGTGGTCAAACTCGCCGCGTCCGCGCACAGTGCGGGAAAGACCTATGAAGAGGCCGTCGGCCCCCGCTGGAAGATGGAAACGCCGATGCCCGAGTACGTCAAGGGCATGACGGTGCATGATGTCGCCGATGTGGACGGCATGGCCGATGGCGTCGATTTCGTCTTCTCCGCGGTGAACATGTCGAAGGACGAGATTCGCGCAATCGAAGAGGAGTACGCGAAGACCGAGACCCCGGTCGTCTCCAACAACAGCGCCCACCGTTGGACGCCGGATGTGCCGATGGTCGTGCCGGAGATCAACCCGGAGCATTTCGCGGTGATTGAGCATCAGCGCAAGCGGCTCGGCACCACGCGCGGCTTCATCGCCGTCAAGCCGAACTGCTCGATCCAGGCGTACACGCCGGCGCTGGCCGCATGGAAGGAATTCGAGCCGCGCGAGGTCGTCGTCAGCACGTATCAGGCGATTTCCGGCGCGGGCAAGACCTTCAAGGACTGGCCTGAGATGGTGGGCAACATCATCCCGTTCATCTCCGGCGAGGAGGCGAAGAGCGAGAAGGAACCGCTCAAGGTGTTCGGTCACGTGGATGCCGACAAGGGCGAGATCGTGCCGTTCGGCGGCGGTCTCAAGATCACTTCGCAGTGCATCCGCGTGCCCGTGCTCAACGGCCACACCGCCACGGTATTCCTGAACTTCGGCAAGAAGGCCACCAAGGAAGAGCTCGTCGACCGCTTGGTGAACTACACGTCCAAGGCGTCCGAGCTGGGGCTGCCGCACGCGCCGAAGCACTTCATCCAATACCTCACCGAGGATGACCGCCCGCAGGTCAAGTTCGATGTGGACTACGAGGGCGGCATGGGCGTGTCAATCGGCCGTCTGCGCGAGGATTCGATCTTTGACTGGAAGTTCGTGGGGCTGGCTCACAACACGTTGCGCGGTGCCGCCGGCGGCGCGCTCGAATGCGCCGAAATACTCAAGGCGCTCGGTTACATCAGCGCGAAGTGACGGCAGCCTGCCGCTGAGACTGAAATTGCGGCTGGAGACCATCAAACGGCCGGGTTGACTAGGATTGATTCCGCAGTCAACCCGGCCGTTCGGCATATCGGGTGTCGTCACCGACGCAGGTGACGTGCATTGCCGCGCGGATTACGGCGGAATCGTACCGTAACGATCACGGCGACTATGACCATGGCGAGCAGCAGCATGCCGGCGAGCGCCGCTGCCACAAGGAGCCGCATAATTCCATCGGAACGTTCCATGTGCTCCTCCTTCGGCTCAGGAGCGCGAATGAATACGGAAGGAGGAGGTAAGAACGCTCAAACCAGATAAATTGACCACCCAGCCGGCTCCTGCTGTCGGAGATATTCCGCGTAGCGGGCGGGGTGGTCAATTACGCGATTGCGTCAAAAATCAGCGACCGGTGCCGCCGTAGACCACGGCTTCGACCTGATCGGCGTCGAGGCCGTAGGCGGTGTGCAGCGCGCACACGGCGTCGTCAAGCTGGTCGAGCGGGACGAGCGCCGCGATGCGGATCTCGGATGTGGAGATCATCAGCACGTTGATGCCCTTGTCGCTCAGAGCGGTGAAGAACTTGGCCGCCAGGCCGGAATGGGTCTTCATGCCAACGCCCACGACCGCGACCTTGCCGACGCTCCTGTTGACGTCGAACGACTTGTAGCCCAGCTCGTCATGCTTGTCGATCAGCACGTTCTCGACTTCCTTGACGGTGGATTCCGGCACGGTGAAGGAGATCTCCGCGGTGCCCACGGACGCGCCGGCCTGCACGATCATGTCCACATTCACACCGGCCGTCGCCAGCTCGGTGAACACTTTCGCCGCCATGCCGGGCTCGTTCGGAACGCCGCGCACGGTGGCCAGCGCTTCGCTGCGGTCGTGCGCCACACCGGAGATGACCGGGGCTTCCGGGCCGAGGTCGGGGAACAGGTCACCCATGGATTTGCTGTTGTTGTCGCTCATGTTTTTTCGCCTTTGTATTTGTGTGAACGGTAAATCAGGTCTCGAATATGTCGTATGTCAGTGGACGACATCAGTCGATGTTGGGCAGGCTGCGCGGGTCGACTCCGTCGGGCACGATCAGCGTGCCGGGACGATGCGAGAAGGAGCTGCGCACGTGAAGCGGCATGTTGAACCGCTGCGCATACTCCACGCAGCGCAGTGCCAGCACCTTCGAACCGCAACTGGACATCTCCAGAATCTCGTCGTAGCCGATGACCGGAATGCGACTGGCCTTTGGCACGATGCGCGGATCGGCGGTGAACACGCCATCCACGTCGGTGTAGATCTCGCAGATGTCGGCGCCGAGCGCCACGGCAAGCGCCACGGCCGACGTGTCGGAGCCTCCGCGGCCGAGCGTGGTGGCGTCTCCCTTGGCGTTGATGCCCTGGAAGCCTGCGACGATGGCCACGTCTCCGAGCGACAGCGCGTTCTGCACGCGGTCGGGCTTCACGGCCTTGATGTGCGCGGCGCCGTAACGGGTGTCGGTGAAGAATCCGGCCTGCTGACCGGTGAACGAATGCGCACGGTCCCCAGCGGCGTGAATGGCCATGGCGAGCAGGCTCATGGAGATGCGCTCACCGGCGGTCATCAGCATGTCCATCTCGCGCTCGGGCGGGTTGGAGTCGATGCTCAGCGCTTGGTCGATCAGGTCGTCGGTCGTGTCTCCCATGGCGGAGACGACCACGGCCACCTTGTTGCCTTTTTTCTTGGTCTCGACGACGCGCTTGGCCACGCGCTTGATCGATTCGGTATCGGCGACCGACGAGCCGCCGTACTTCTGCACGATGAGAGCCACTGCTGTCCTATCTTCTCGCGGAATGCATCTGCGTCAATACTACGCAAGCGGCACGATTATAGGAACTTCGGCACTGCCGCGCACGCGTGCGCCGCCATGCGGACAGGAACGGCCGCGCTGCGGGCGCAGGTATCCGGGCGATGATTCGCGTCGGCGGCGCCGGGACGGGCCGACGCTGGCAGCCGTGTTTATGCTTCGCGGCGACCTGTGAGGGCCCGCCCGAGCGTGACCTCGTCGGCGTATTCGAGGTCGCTGCCGACGGGCAGACCGCTGGCGAGCCGGGTGACCTTGATGCCGAGCGGGCTGAGCAGACGACTCAGGTATGTCGTCGTCGCCTCGCCTTCGATGTTGGGGTCGAGTGCGAGGATGACTTCCTTGACCTCGTCAGTCTTGAGGCGGTCGAGAAGCTTGGGGATGTTGAGGTCGGCCGGTCCGACGTTGGCCATCGGATTGATGGCGCCGCCGAGCACATGGTATTGGCCGCGGTATTCACGGGTGCGCTCGATGCTCATCACGTCCTTCGGCTCTTCGACCACGCAGATCACCCCGTGGTCGCGTCTCGGGTCGGCGCATACCGGGCACGGACTGACCTCGCACACGTTTCCGCAGATGTCGCAGAACCGCACTTTTTCCTTGACTTCCGTGATGGCGTCGACCAGCTTGCCCGTCTCCTCGTCGGAGGCCGACAGCAGATAGAAAGCGATGCGCTGCGCCCCTTTCGGGCCGATGCCGGGCAGTCCGGCAAATGCGTCGATGAGTCGCTGTATCGCGCCGTCATATGCCAAAGCCATTGGTGTGCTCACTCCGAATCATGTTTGTTGACGTGCTGGATGTTCCTGGGGTTCTTGGGGTCGTCGGGGCCGTATTCCTCCACCGGCTTGACGACTTCGAAGAACTGCTTGACGTCGTCGAGACTCATCGTCTCGGGCGAGCCAAGTGAAACGTCATTCATCGAATATTCGTCGTCTTCCGGCGCCACGGTCGGCATGGGAATGTCCTCCTGCGCATACGGGTCGGCTCCGGCGAACGGATCGGTGTCGTCATACGCAGGGCGGGATGCTCTCTGACCGGCCGCGGTACCGGGAGTCTGCTGCAGATGCGTCGTTCCCGGTTCGACTCCGGGGTTTTCCGGGCGCCCGGGCGCAGCCAAGTCGTCGGAAGGCCCTTGGAGAGCTGCCGGGGAGCCTGCGCTTGGCGCGGCGATGCTCGACGAAGCGGAAGCGACTGATGACGGCATGCCAGCCCAGGGGTCTTCCGCGGACATGGCCTCCGGCACGGCGGTGGGGCCAGGGTTGGTGCGCTCGGAGTCCTCTCGCGACTGTGACTGCGCATGGGCAACGTTCTGAGGTGTGCCGGGCGCGTCGCCACCGCGTACACCGTCAACGGGCATACTGTTACCGCCGTCGTTGGCCCACGGGTCGGTGTCGTCGCTCAAATCCGGCACGGCGATGTGTTTCGCGTGATGACCCTCATCTTGCGGAGCATCCCGTGAAACATCCCGTGAAACATTGTGAGACGCATCATCAGTCGGTGACCAAGCGTCGCCAGCCCCCGCTTCCGGGAGCGCCCACGGATCCACTGCCGACTGCGCGTCCGCACGCGAGGTATCCTGTGCGACCGCCCGGTTATTGTCGCGGTCATGAGCCACTGTCGCGTCCGGCGCGTCGGGTACGGCTCGATGGACTTCGTCCGTATCGGCCGATGCGGTGTCGCCGCTTTCGGGAGGAGTCTGCGGCTCCTTGGCATTGTTGCCGACGCTCATCGCCCCCAATGATGCGCTGAGACTCGCTTTGACGATCTGGGCACTGATGCGCTGCTGCTCGTCTGCCGGCAGCTGGCCGAACGGCGGCGCGACCTGCCCGTCGGCCATCTTCTTGGTGGGCGCGAGCTGCACTTGGTCGCCGAACGCCTTGCGGGTCTCAGCGCGCATGATCTGCACCACGTTGCGGGTTCCGCCGACTTCCTCACCAGCGACGGCCTTCGCGAAGGCATACTTGCTCAGCGCCTTGTCGAACTTGATCCACAACGTGCCTTTTCCGCCTGGCTCGTGCTGTTCCAAGTGGATGCGCGGCACCTTGCTGCGGTTCACGTACGCGGCGACGTCCGCCGGCAATCCGGCGACCAGTGCATCCCAGCGTTCGTCCGGCGTGCGGTCGTCGCCCTGCGGAGAGGATTGCGCGGCTGTCGGCTCACCGGCCGACGGTACTCGAGCGGCGGACGGTGCTTGAGCGGCGGGAGACGGGGCACCGGCTTGCGCATCCGCTGTTGCAGTCACTTCCGCCATAGTGGGCGTTTCCGTCTGGAGTGCGCGATCAGGTTGGGTGCCGGTGGTTCGGCTCGGTGACGTATTCGTCTGGCTTGTCGCCGATTGGCGAGCGTCCGTCTGCTGGTTGCGAGCGGATCCGATGAATCCTCCCCTGCGCGGAGTCGTCCCGCCTGACCGGCTCTCGGCGATGCCGCCTGTTCGCGCATTCACTCCTGCAGCTCCGCGGCCAGTACCTGCAGAGTCCGCCCCGGGCGCAGTGCCGCCCGCGGCCGGCGCGACATCCAGTCCCTCTCGCCCGGCAAGTAAGCGCGCGGCGAGCAATTCGAGCCGCATGCGCGGAGAAATCGCCCCGGTCATAGACCCCAGGGTGGTATTGATGGTTTCTGCCATCGACGTCAACGCACCCAAGCCAAGCGACGACGCCTGCCTACGCAGGTCGTCCATGTCCTCGGCCTCGGCAGCATCGGAAAGCACGCTTTCTGCCTGAGCGCCGCCCAATGTCAGCACCAGCAGATCACGCACCCGCGCCAGCAGATCCTCGACGAACCGACGTGGGTCGAATCCTCCCACCACGACTTTCTGCACCACGCCATACAGCGCTTCGCCGTTACGCGCGATGACGGCGTCCACGGCCTCGCCGATCAGCGCCTCCGGCGTGAAGCCGAGCAGCTCCACGGCGGCGTCGTGGGCGATCACGCCGTCAACCGCGCCGACCATCAACTGATCGAGCACCGACAGGGTGTCACGCACCGAACCGCCGCCGGCGCGCATCGCCAGCTTGAGCACGCCGGGTTCCGGCTTGATGCTTTCCTTGGCGCAAATCTCCTCCAGATACGGTCCCATGACCTCCTGGGGAACCAGCCGGAACGGGTAATGATGGGTACGCGAACGGATGGTGCCGATCACCTTGTCGGGTTCGGTGGTCGCGAAGATGAACATCACATGGTCCGGCGGTTCCTCGACAATCTTCAGCAACGCGTTGAAACCCTGCTGGGTGACCATGTGCGCCTCGTCAAGAATGAAAATCTTATAGCGATCCCGAGCGGGGGCGAATCCGGCGCGCTCTCGCAGTTCACGGGCGTCGTCGACGCCATTGTGACTGGCCGCGTCGATTTCCACCACGTCGATGGAACCTGGACCGCCAGTGGCGAGGTCCTTGCAACTGGCGCATTCCCCGCATGGATGCGAGGTCGGCCCCTTGGCGCAGTTGATGCACCGCGCGAGGATACGCGCGGAACTGGTCTTACCGCAGCCACGCGGCCCGGAAAACAGGTACGCATGCGTGAGCTTGCCGCTGTCGAGGGCCCGCATCAGCGGAACAGTGACCTGATCCTGACCGATGACCCCCTCAAACGTGTCCGGTCGATAACGTCGATACAGTGCAAGTGCCATAAGCTCCAACCTATCGCAACCCGGCTATTTCCGGGTGTCTTTCCCTATTGTCCCCATTACTTGCGCACGCATCGGGGGCTTGCCCAGATGGTGCCGCCGCAGCGACGTTTGCGGACTCGTCAACGTCAATCGTTGGCCTGTCGGCCGAAAGACGCCGGACAGGCAGGCTCCGCTCAGGCGGACTCGCCGGTCAGATGAATTCGCCGGTCACCGGGTCACGCCCGTCGCGCTCGATCGCCGCCATGATATGCTCCTCGCTCCGGCTGTCATGCCAGTGGGCGACCGCAGGCGGGACCAATACGCGCAACGCCTTGGCCTGCGCGGTGACGGTCACTGGAAGATGCCCGACGTACTCCCCATCGGCCATCAGCACCGGAGGCTCGTCTCCCTCGTGGGCGCGGGTTATCTCCACCTGGCGCACACGCTTCCAGCTGAATATCTGGCTGGCGAGCAACCTCCCGTTATAGGCGTTGGACAGCGCTTTGGCGCATTGGCCGACATTCGGCTTGCAGTTCAGCCACACCAGATCCAGCATTCCGTCATCAAGCAAGGAGTATGGAGACACCTCCAGTCCGCCTCCGATGTACCGTGCATTGGCGACTGTGAGCATGGGGGCGATGATGTCGTGTTCCTCCACCGTGCCGTCCGACAGCGTGGCCTTGACGTGATAGCCGTACTGTTTCATGCGGGCGATCTCTACCAGCACCGCCGCAGCGTATCGCGCTGACCCTCCGGGAAGGCGCGAATGGTTGGCCCGATCGTTGATGCTTGCGTCAAGCCCACAATTAAGCATCCCCGCATAGTATCGGTCGATCAGCCCGTTCACCGGGCGGCCTTCCTCATCCACCACGGGCTCACCGGACTCGCCATGCACCATGCAGGCGATCTCCGTCGAGCGCACGCGTCCCATATCGACATCCAGATAGGTGCCGCATGCGATGGCGCCGACGATGCCTTCCACCGCGGTTTTGACCCGGTTGACGGGCAGTTTCAGACCTCGCGCGAAATCATTGCCTGAACCGACCGCCACAATGCCGAGCGGGATGCCGCTGCCGCAGACGGCGTTGGCCCCCAAGGCGATCATGCCGTCGCCGCCTACGACCACCAAGTAGTCGTATAGGGCGCGGTTCTCGCGAGCGGCTGTCAGCGAATCATCAAAGCTGGTGCCGGTCAGATCCATTACGTCGAATCCATGCCGCTGTCCGGCTTCGGCCAGCATCGTGAATACCTGTTCGCCCACGACGGCACCCCACCCCTTGTTTGAGACGGGATTGCCGATCAACGCCACCATTGTCTTCGCTTCGCCCATACGTCAAACATAATGCATCAACGGCATTCCCCGCCAGCACAGGCTCCGCAATCGGTCTCGGCATTGGCATCAATGCTGTCTGCCCACACCCGCCGCGAGTGGCCCCATCGACTATTCACAGCTGATGGGACCGGCGCGGGAACGCTGGCTGACACGTGACATGAATGGCAGGCGCAGCGGCACGGACACCGTCACGACGATGTCATCTCCCTCGACGGCGCACGACTCCAGTTGCGCGTCATTCTCTGCCGCGGCACGCCGCCCTACGGCACACGGATCGGATGCGCCACCAGACCAGTACGCCGACGCCGCCGACAATGCCGTGGCATCGGCAGCGCTCCGCGCACGCGACCGACAGAGCAGCGCGCCTCCGACCGACGCGACGGTCGCTATCAGTGCGGCCGCGAGCGCGATCAGCATCACGCAGGCCATCGTTCCCGACCCTTCATCGGATTGCATCAGCCGCGAGCAATAGGCTCGCACGGGCGATGGTCTCCTAGGTTGAATTCGTTGCACCATCGTGTTTTCCTTTCGTCGCTATTCCACCGCATCAGAGGCAAGCTGCGCAGGGGAGCTTGACCACCCCAGTAGCTGCGCGACAGCCTCCGCCAGCGGGAGGGGCAAGACGGCACAGTCGCTCCGCGACAGCCCTCCGGGCCCTGCAATTACAGACATGCTACGCATGCCGCCCATTGGGTTCACTGACGTTCACCCCTCGCCTACAAACAGCTCTGCTGTTTGCTCACGGCTCGGCCCGCCAGCGAGGGCAAGACGGACTTAGGCATCACCGCCATCCTGTGGCCGAGCCGGTTACTTTGACGGGTAGAACGCCGAATGGATCCGGCAGCACGGGGCATTGCGCCGTCACGCGTATCGAATGGCCATCATCAGCGACCGACGCCACCGCGCCTTCGCCCGCGATACCACTCGCCACGGCGTTGACGGACATCCCCGCTCCCGATAGGCCGCCTTCCCTCGTCACCAGTTCGCGAACTACGGCCGACGCGGCATCCTGGCATCGCATGGACACCGTGACCGTTCTCGTCAGGCAGAGCAACACCATCGCCACCATGGCCACAGCGGGAAGCACCACCGCGAACTCCGCAGTGGCGGCTCCCCTGTCAGCATGTGACATCGTCGCCATCGTGAATGCCCGTCATCCCACACTCAACGACTTCTTGACGATGTTGGTCAGCAACGTCTTGATGGTGTCCGATTTGAGCAACGCGACCAGAACGGCCGCGAAGCCCGTGGCTGCGACCAGCACCACCGCGTACTCCGCGGTGGTGGCCCCTTCCTCTGGCTCCGCGCTCAACGTGCGCAGCCGCGCATCCAACAGGCAAATGCCCCGCCGCGCCGACGCCCCCATGTTGCCCACCGTACGTGTCATCGCCGCAATAGGCCCGGTACGTCCGTCAATGGCAATCATCGTCTCCTCGATATTCATGACAATCCTTTCTCGACTGGCCTTGCCCAACTACAAGGCACTTTCCACTGTGCCTCATCAGGCCCGCCCACCATCGGGTTTTCGGGCAATGTGGTCGAAGGCTGCCGAGTTATCCACAATGCGGCGTGTCATCCACAAATTATGTGGATGGCAGACGGCCGTGCAGCATTCTTCACCGACCATCGGGCGGCGTCGCCACCAAGTTCATCCCACGAACGCCATCACCGAGGGGAGTATGCCTAGAAACACGAACGCCGGCAGCATGCACAATCCCGTGGGCAGCAGCAGTTTCACCGACAGAGACGCCGACTCCTGCTCGATCGCGGTTCGCTCGCCTTCCATCCATTGCTCCGAAGCCGTCGTCAGAGGGCCGATCGGCGAAACACCACGAGTCCATGATGGCTCCAACGCGCCACGAAGGATTGCCGAAGTCTCCGCATAATCACCGAAATCGGCGGCATTCCAAGCATCCTTCCATGACGATCCGCGGTGCAGAGCGTCCGCAACCGCACACAGCCCGCCGCCAAGAGCCCCTCCGACAGCCTCACCCACGCCCTCCAGAGAACGCGTGACGGACATGCCTGACCGCAGCGACACCGACAACAGTCCAATCAGCAACGGCAACGACACAGCAGCACCCCCTTCTCCCGCAACATCGGACGGCACGCCAGTCAAGCGGCCCGACCGTGCCGAGTCCGGCCATATCATCAATGCCATCAACACCATGACGGCGCACGCCATCGTGTTCCACATCACCCCACCCCTTAATGTTCATGACGGCAATCAGACGGTATCAACGTTCGTACCGGTGTTCCGCATCATCGATGACATCCACAGCAGTCCCAGCGCGTAGCCTGCGCCGCCCACCGCCAGGCACGCATTGCCCTGCGCGGAGCCGAACAGTACCTGCACCGGGCGAGCGCCCAGCAGCTCTCCCAAACCTATGGTGACCAACGGCAACGCGCCCAACAGCGCCGCCGTCGCGCGAGGAACCGCGAAAGCACTGCGTCGGGAATCATACAACAGCCTGGAAATCCGATGGTTCTCGCCGACCACATCCAGACAATCGGCAAGGGAGCATCCTGACCGCTCGCACATCGCACAGGCCACGGCGAGTTCGAAGGCGACATGTTCGGCCTGGGCGGCGCTCTCCCCCGGCATTCGATGTCGCATCAGCAGCCGTTTCAACCGGCTTGCGGTCAACGGCGCCCCTGCGAATCCGCTCCCGTCGACATCGGCAAGAACATCTGAGATCATGCCGCCGGCCCGAACAGACGAACTCATATGCGCGATCACGCCGGACAGCCCCATCACACGGCCATTACGGACGGCATCACCGGCACCGGTCTTTCGCCCTGCTCGCGGCACCCTCGAGGAGACCGGCAACAGGGCACGGCCGCGAGGGGCATACGGCCACAGCATCCATGCCAGCACGACCATCAGCGCGACGCATCGCGGCAACCCGACCACGCTCATATGTCTCACCTCACATGCCTCATTCACATGATCCATCTCACATGCCCCATCGCCCGGTGAAATCATGCCAGCGCGGGCATGGCATCATGGCGCCCTCACCGTCCCACAACGCCACCACGTCGCCGGACAACACTCCGTCGCGCATGCCGAGGCACCCGATCTGGGCGATTCTCCGGCGACCATGATGCCGCTCAAGATGCAGCATCACGTCGAACGCCCCCTCCGCCAGCATCGTCAACGTATGCGCGTCAAGGCCGGCCAGCATGCCCAGCGCGATCAATCGCGCCGGCACCCGGTCAATGCCATCTGCGTGCAATGTGGTCATACCGCCAGGGTGGCCCGAATTGAACGCGCGCAGCAGATCGGCGATTTCCTCGCCACGGCATTCGCCCAGTACCACCCGATCCGGTCTCATGCGCAGGGTCGCCTTGACCAGCTCCGGCAGTCCTACGGCTCCGGTGCCTTCCACATTCGCCCCTCTCACCACCATCGACACATGGTTGCCGCGTCCGAGATCCCCCAATTCCCGAACCTCCTCAACGGTGACGATACGGTCCAATGAATCGCATTCCGCAAGCAGCGCTTTCAGCAGCGTGGTTTTGCCGCTGCCCGTGCCGCCGCTAATCAGCACTCGAGCCCGGTTCTTCACCAGATTCCGCAGCAACGTCAGCCAGTCCGGCGGGAACATCCCAGCATCACGCAATCCGGTCAATCCGAGCAACCGCCGATCCGGAAAACGAATCGTCACCGCCGCGCCCTGCGCGACCAGTGGCGCGATCACCGCGTGCACGCGAATCCCGTCCTCGCTCGACGCGTCCGCAATCGGGCAGGCGTCGTCAAGACGCCGTCCCAATTGCGCACACAGCCGCACCGCATATTCACGCACTATTCGCGGCGTGCGCAACGGCATAGGCAACCGGCACTCCGTCATTCCTCCGCCTCGGTCCGCCCACACCCTTCCCTCGCAGGTGATCGCGACATCGGTGACCGTTGGATCGCGTGCCAGCGCATCCAACGGCCCAAATTCAATCATGGGATATCACCTCCCAACCCCGTCTCGATGGCACCGACGACTGCATCCACCGCCTTGCGGCTGCTCTTGCCGATAGCCCGGATGCCCAGCCCCTCCAGCACATCGCCATGCAGCCCGCGGTCCGGAGCCACCACCCCGGCCAGCTCCTCATGCAGATACTCCGATGCCTCGTGCGCGTCGACCACGCCGCCGCGGCGCGACAGTCCGCGGGGCACGACACCGACCATAATCGGGCGCGACTCCCCTTGCCGTATCATCATCGCCCTCGCCGCCCGAGCACGCGCCAGACCGAGCACCGTCAGCTCGGCCAATACCACCTGGCGGCACTGTCGCAGCATCGGCAGCGAATGCAACGCGCTCGGAGCCCCGATATCGACGACCACCACATCATTGGCCTGCGCCAGCGCCTCAAGTACGGCAGAGACCGTCCATGGCTCAGGATCCGAACCGTTCCAAGGTTGACTGGCGAGCACCCCCACGCGCTCCCATTGCGGCAACTCGCCATTCAGCGCCGCACCTTCCGTTTTCCCGAGTGGTATATCGACTGTTTGAAATCGCAGGCCCGGCTCGTTTTCGATGCCCAGCAGCACGTCGATGCCTCCGGCCGCGAAATCGCAGTCGACCAGTGCGCACTGCAACTTGCGCTGGGCCAAGCGCCATGCGACCATCGCCGCGAACACGCTGGTTCCCGCTCCCCCGGACGCGGAAGAGAACACCACTGTATTACGGCATCCTGCATGCGTCAGCGTGCCGATCGACTGATTGCCGTCCACGGATGAGACTGGGCTCGGGCATACGACTCGCGGCATGGTCATGGGCTTGCGCGCACGCATCCGATGGCTTGCAGCATCCGAGTCAAGCCGGGAAACCTGCGCAGCCGGCCTTCGCCAAGCGTCCGGGGAGGCCCGGCGAGGCGGCATGGGAACCTGCCGCGACGCTGCTGCACCCGGCGGAGCGGCGGCGCCAATCTTCTGAACTGTAACGTTGTGTGTCATATTCCGATTGAAACGAATAGCGCCGCAGCGGCGCAACGTGAGACGACAATGTGGTCGAAGGCCCGCGACTTATCCACATCACGGCGTGTTATCCACAGTTTTTGTGGACAGACGACGCCTAGATGGGCATATTCGCGTGATATGGAACCGTCTCCACTTAGCATCCAGTCGAAAGCACCCGGCAGCGGAGTCGGGAAGAATCCGAGCCAACCTCTCTGCAACCTTCGCCCGTGCGCATCTCGCCGAACGTCGCATACCCCGCGCTCACGAACGCCCATCGCGCCTCCGATCATCTCTGCCGGTCAGTCGGTCACGGCAAACATTGACCAGAACCCACCCGTCATAACCACCGGCGTGCCACACCAGAGGAAAAACACAAAAAAATTGCATTGTGTGGCTTTTCCGCAGGCCTCACAATGAAATGTGAACCCTCACATCGCATGGTGTGGTACAGCACAAATCATGCGAACCGCCATTTTTCAACAATCCCAGAAGCACCCCAATATCCTCCCCGGCCACACCAGCCCCAAAACCGCATAAAATCACGTGGTGTGGTACAGCCCGCCGCCAACTGCCGTCCGCCACCACAACACGGGCCGAAATCGCCGCAATCCGCGATTCGGCGAAGAATATCGTTTCGAAGGCCAAAGCCCGGTGATTGCGAGTTCGGCGCCAGAAAAGGCCGGGCCGAACGATCACGCTGCCCCATCAACACACCGGCAATGCACCCGGGTAAGGCACACTTTTGACCACTTAGCCCAATGATTGCACACAGGAAGTCACGCGGAACAGCAGGAGCCAACGGTCCGAACCCCAACCCGAGCCAAGCCCACCCTCGCCATTAGACCGCCGCACATGGAAAAACCCGCCGGAGCGGGTTTTTCCTGCAAGTCCATCTTGAGCAGATCGCTGCACAACCTCATCGTCGTAACGGTAAGTCTTTCCATTGCCCGTTCAACGTAACAGTCCTTCGTGACCATACACTATTGTGGGCCTGCTCTTAAGTTGTCCTTGCACTTCATAATCTAGGCGCAACACCGCGATACCGCAACTCACCCAACTACGTTGTGCGATTTTTTGCGCAAGTGTTCGATACCGCTCAATTATGACGGAAAACTGTCACCTCATGTTCCTATCGGACGGGTTCGTTGTTCACTTGTGTGCGGAACCGACGGCCCATCGGCGTGTCGCCGTACCATCACCCGACACCCCATCCGTACGAAAATGGTAAACAACCGCTGAATTTCTTACACGCCGCATAGGAAACTGCCATATTCTCGCATAAAGTTATATACATGGCACAAACATTTGACGCACCTTCAAAGGCTATCCTGCGCAGCCAAATCGCCGAGCACATAGCCGAGACAGACAAACCCGACAAGCGCGAGCCGCAAGCCGGCGAAGAGCCGTTGCCCGCGGATCGCTATTTCGACCGAGAACTCAGCTGGCTGAAGTTCAACCAGCGAGTCCTCGAACTCGCCGAGGACGAAGACCAGCCGCTGCTGGAACGCTGCAATTTCGCCGCGATCTTCGCCTCCAACCTCGATGAATTCTTCATGGTCCGCGTCGCCGGCCTCAAGCGCCGTATCGACACCGGTATCGCCGTCACCGCGGCCAGCGGCCTGAGCCCCCGCCAGCAGCTGCGTGCCATCAGCGAGCAGGCGCACCGCTTGCAGAACGAGCACGCGCACTACGTCACCGAGAAGCTGCTCCCCGCCCTCGCTGACGAGCACATCGTGCTGCTCAGCTGGGACCGGCTCACTACCACCGAGCAGGAACGTCTCTCGCGCTACTACCGCCAGCAGGTCTTCCCCGTACTCACGCCGCTCGCCGTCGACCCCGCGCACCCGTTCCCCTACATTTCCGGCAACTCGCTGAACCTCGCGGTGCTGGTGGAGAACCCGAACTCCGGCAAATCCCACTTCGCCCGCGTGAAGATCCCCGGCAACATGCCCCGCCTCGTCCCCGTCGACGACCTGACCGACGAGGAGAGCCGCGAGGAGCGCTTCGGGTTCATCACGATGGAGAACCTCATCATCGCGCACCTCGAATCCCTGTTCCCCGGCATGATCATCAAGGAGGCGCGCTCGTTCCGCGTCACCCGCAACGAGGACATCGACGTCGAAGAGGATGACGCCGAGAACCTGCTCAACGCGATGGAGAAGGAGCTGCTGCGCCGCCGCTTCGGACCGCCGATCCGTCTGGAGATCTCCGACGCGACCAGCCCGTTCCTCTCCCAGCTGCTCGCCGACCAGCTCGGCGTCAACCCGGAAGAGGTCTACCGCCTGCCCGCGCCGCTCGACTTCACCGTACTGTTCGAACTGCAGTCGCTCGACCGCCCGGACCTCAAGAACCGCCCGTTCATCCCGACCACGAACCGTCAGATCGCCGAAGTCGAATCGAGCCGCGCTCAGGACATCTTCGCCGCGATCCGCGAGCGCGACATCCTGCTGCACCACCCCTACGATTCGTTCTCCACGTCGGTGCAGGCGTTCCTCGCCCAAGCGGCCGCCGACCCGCGCGTGCTGGCCATCAAGCAGACGCTGTACCGCACCAGCTCCAACTCGCCGATCATCGACGCGCTGATCGACGCGGCCCACGCCGGCAAGCAGGTGCTGGCGCTGGTCGAGATCAAGGCGCGCTTCGACGAGGACGCCAACATCGCCTGGGCCCGCAAGCTCGAACGCGCCGGCGTGCACGTCGTCTACGGCATCGTCGGCCTCAAGACCCACTGCAAGCTCATCGAAGTCGTCCGCCAGGAGCAGGACGGCCTCAGGCGCTACTGCCACGTGGGCACCGGCAACTACAACCCGAAGACCGCCCGCCTGTACACGGACCTCGGCCTGCTCACCTGCGACCCGGTGGTCGGTCAGGACCTGACCCGCCTGTTCAACCAGCTGAGCGGCTACGCGCCGAAGTCCAGCTTCCACCGCCTGCTGGTCGCCCCGCGCACCGTGCGTACCGGCCTGATTCAGCGCATCCGCCGCGAGGAGGACGCCGCCAAGGCCGGCAAGGAAGCCTGGATCAAAATCAAGGTCAACTCGCTCGTCGACGAGAAGACCATCGACGCGCTGTACCGCGCCAGCCAGGCCGGCGTCAAGATCGACATCGTCGAGCGCGGCATCTGCGCACTCAAGCCCGGCGTGCCCGGCATGTCCGACAACATCCGCGTGCGTTCGATCCTCGGCCGGTTCCTGGAGCACAGCCGCATCTACGCCTTCTGCAACTCCGACGGCCCGCAGATCGGCGAAGGCCCCATCTCCGGCCCGGAAGTGTGGATCGGCTCGGCCGACCTGATGCACCGCAACCTCGACCGCCGCGTCGAGGCGCTGGTCCGCGTCACCGCGCCCGAGCAGATCGACGAGCTGATTCGCTATGTGGACCTGCAGATGTCCGACTCCACGGCCTCCTGGCACATGCAGCCCGACGGCACGTACATCCATCATTCGCACGACGATGAAGGCCGCCCGCTGGTGGACAGCCAGGAATATCTCATCCGCAAGCACCAGCGCCGCCCGCGCACCAACAACTGACATGGCACCCGGCCGGGCGCCCGATAGGGCATCCGGCACGAGCCTCTTGCACAGCATCTTCCGCAAGACAAGCGGCGCACGAGGTACAGTAGGTGCATAAGCCGATGGCCGACCCGCAAGGGCCGGCCATCGTCATTACAGACGAGAAACAACGTAGTCATGCAGCCGGTGAGGCATAATGGAAGGGTGAGTGGTGAGGTGAAAATCGTAGAAGCTGCAGGCGCGGTGCTGTATCGCCGCAATACTGATTTTCAAGGATGGATGAAGTTCTCGGACGACGGGCGGCAGACGTCCGCGGCGTCCCGACTGGCCGACTTCGATACGCTTGAAGTGTGCATCGTGCACCGGCCAAAATACGACGATTGGAGCTGGCCGAAAGGCAAGCTGGAGCTCAACGAGACCCACCGCCATGCGGCGGTACGCGAGGTCAGCGAAGAGACCGGAGTGCCGGTCGCGCTCGGACCGTTCCTCGGCGAAATCGAATACCCGCTTGCCGAGGAAGGCAAGAAAACCCGCCGTTCCAAGGATCGAACCGTCGACACGAAGCACATTCTCTTCTGGATGGCAAGGCCGATCGACCCCGAGGACGCCGTGCGGCGGGCCGACGCATTCGGCCCCGTGCATCGCGCTGACGTGGGCGAGATCGACAGCGTCATGTGGGTGAGCGTGCAGCGCGCGCGGCGTATGCTCACCCATTCGACCGACCGCGATATTCTCGCGTTGTTCGTCGACCGTGTGGAGGAAGGCGCGCTGGACGGCGACATGCTGCTGCTGGTGCGTCACGGCAAGGCCGAGCCCCGCAAGCAGTGGACGGGTACCGACGACAAGCGTCCCATCACGCCGCGCGGAGCGTCGATGGCGTATTCGCTCGACCGTGAGCTCGCCTGCTACAATCCCACGCGGCTGGTCACCTCGCCGTGGCTGCGCTGCCAGCAGACCATACAGATGCTGTCATGGCAGACCGGATTGCCGCTGCATACGGCCGAACCGCTCACCGAAGACGCGTTCGCCGCCGATCCGGAAGCAGCGTGGCAGTGCTTCCACAAGGAGCTGAAAAATACGTTGCAGCGTCACAGTGCGACCGCGGTCTGCATGCATCGTCCGGTCATCGGCGGTATTTTCGGGCATCTGCGCGAACTGTGCGCGACGAAATCGCTGATGAAACGGCTGATTCCGTCCTCGCCGTACATGCCGACCGGCACCGCCATCGCGCTGTTCGTGGTACCCTGCGGTGACACCGTTTCCATCATCGACATTCAGAAGGTCACGCCACTTGTCTACTAGCATGCATTTTGGTTCAGGCTCCGTCGTTCCCAGCCGCACGGGGTTCACGCCGACCGGCTCGCCGCGGCCATCGCGCCCCGGGCAGATCGACCCCGGTCTCATCGAGGGCATTGCCGGAGGCGCCGATCCCAGCGTGGTCAGCGAAATGAGTCACGCATCGGCGGCCGCTCTGCTCGACCGCGTGCATCACTCCGCTGATCCGCAGGTTGTGGAACGGGTGCTGACGCTGGTCGACCGCGAAGGCGTGGACATGATCGCCGAACTGTGGAGTCGGTCGGAACCCGACTCGCTGCCGGGCATCATGTGGCGGCTGTACACGTTGCGCTCATGGATGCGGCGCGACCGCGATCTGATCTCGCGGCTGTGGCGGCTCGGCGAACCGGTGGCGACCGCCGCGTCGGCCATCGCAGGCGTCGACCAGGCACCCACCGAAGCGGACATCGCACATACGGCAGATTCGATTCTCGCAGGCGCGTTCGCCGGCGATTTCGCCGTGGCTCTGGAGAGGGCGAGCGCGTTCGTCGACGTGGTGGCGCAGGGATTGCGCGTCGAAGCGCGGCACATGGTGCGGCAGGCCGAGGCCAAGGCCGGCTCCGAAACCGCGACCGCCGCAGACCTGGCCGAAGCCCATGTCATGCGCTCCCGCAGCGCCAAGCTGATGCACACCGCCGGCAGTCTCATCGCCACGTCCAAGGATTTCCGCCACGGAGCGCAGCTGTGGCGTCGCGGCAAACTGGACTGAGCCGGCGCAACACGCGGACAGCGTAACAGGGCAAACCCGGATATACTGATATCCGCGTCGGGCCATGCATAGCCCCGGGCTCCATTTTTTGCCGCTGCGAGCGGCCTTTGCGCCGACAGGCGCTTTCGTGGTTCGGCGCATTCTCTTTTTCTTTCTCACCCCGTTGAATCCGCAATACGCTGCTGCTGATGGAACGAGACGTACAGCAGACAGCGGAAACCGTAGGCGATGTACTGCGGCACATAATTCAGCCCCGTCGCGCTCATGAAGTCCTCGGCACCCCATTCACCCCACGCATCGCCGGTGGCCAGCAGACCGATCGGCGACAGCTCGCCTATACGGAACTGGGCATATGGTGGAATTTCACCCACTGCGGCGCGCTGTACGCGCATGTGCCGGAGGTCGATCCGCTCGCGTCGCCGCCTGCGCCACGGGATGCCGCAAGCGCCACGGCGGAGCCAGCAACGGCGGCTGATCCCGACATGTCGGCCGAAGCGGTGCGCGCCCGCATCGAGGCCGCCCGCATCAAGGCGGAAAACGAACTCATCGACCACATCCGATCCCACGCGGACGCCATAGGCTTCCCCGGCGAGCTGGGAGTCAGCCGCGCCGTCAACGGCATCTGTCTGCGAGTGCTCACCACACGCGGTGATGACGCCTTCGACCTGATCAAAGACGTGTCGGATTTCGTCGTCGCGTAAAATCGCGCTCTCAAAACTCGCAGATACAGCACGAATACACGCAAAAAGTGCTTGTATCTGCGAGTTTTGAGAGCGCCCCTGACGCTATTGCCGCACCAACGGCGGCATCGGCCGCCACTTCGGGTCGTGCATCAGCTTGTGCGAGTCCCGCCATCCCTTGGCGATCTGCACCAGCCCGGTGCGCACGTGCTCGCGGTCGACCGCGACCAGGCGAATAACCTCTTTCGCCACCGTGGCGGCCGTTCCCAGGGCGAACAGCACTGGCCGGTAGTCGCCGTGCACCATGAAGTACCGGGCCATGTACCCGCGGTTGCGCAGGATGTGGTACCGGTTCATGTCCGAGGTGGAGTTCAGCTGCCGCAATCCGGCGATGTCCCAGTTGCTGATGTCGCGCGTGCGCCGCATCACCACGTCGGGCACCACAATCGAGTTGGTGACCTTGCTGGCCAGATACCCGTACATCGTGTCGTCCCAGTAGATGAAGAACCGCGGGTCGGGGAGCCCGATCTTCTCCACGATGCGCCTGCGGAACAGCCCGCCCTCGAAGCACAGCGTGTTCATCACGCGGTACCCGGCGGAGCCGAATGCGGCCGGCGCGATCGGGTTCGGGATGCCCAGCGGCACGATGAAGTTGTACTGCCAGTAGAACGGCCCGCCGTCGAAATCGAGCTTGCCGCCCTGGATCACGTCATGGTCACGACCCCATTTCGCGAGCTTCTCGATGCCGTCAGGCAGTACGGCGACGTCGTCGTCCATCACCCAGAACCATTCCGCCCCGAGATCGTACGCGGCTTTTACTCCGACGGAAAACCCACCGGCACCGCCAAGATTGTCGGTTTGCGGAGCGTACACCACACGGCTCGTGCCACCTTTGCGGTCGGCGTCCGTCGTCCCCCACAGACCGTCGGCCTTCTCCCGGAATTCGTCGACCATGTCCTGCGTCTCGTCGGAGTGTTCGTTGTCGACGATGACGATGCGCCATGGCGCGACCGTCAGCTGCGCGAATGAGGCCAGGAGTTCTTCCAGCAACTGCTGGCGCTTATATGTCACCACGATGATGGCGAGCTTGTCGAACACCACACGGGCATCACAGGTGTGCTCGACCGTGGCTTCCCCAGTTTTGTCGTTCCTGTAAGTCATACCTTTCATTGTGACACCGTTTATGTGAAGGAAAGTGATAGTCACAGGATTGCCACCAGACAACGCCATAATGTCATGCCGACGTTTCCGGCCGTGCAGCTACCGTTCAGAGAGTATGGAGGTGGGTCATGAGGGCGGCACCGCCCGGCGCGTGGTCAGTCGCCGGAGCTGCTTTCACCGGCGCTGCCGTCGCCGCTGCTCGACCCGCTGCCGTCGGACGAGTCCGGGGCCGGCTCGCCGGGCGCCTGCCCGCGCGTGACCGTCACCGTGTTCTCGGAGCCATCCCTCCACATAATCCAGTCCACGGCCGTATGGTCGTAGTCGTCCGCGTCATCGCCCGACGGGGTCAACGTGTAGCTACCGACCGTCTCGCCCTTCTCGTCGACGATGATGTTCTCGTCCGTGGTTTTGACGTAGAACTGCTTCAGCAGATAGTTGGCTCCTTCGAACTCACCGGAGTTCAGCATCAGGCGGGCCCACCGCCCGCCGTCCAGCACCTCGGTGACCTTCAGGTCGCGCGAGAGGATAAACACACGCTTGCTGTCGCTCGACTCATCCCACTGGAAATACAGGGAACCGTCCGAGAACTGGCCGAAGTCCGTGAAGTTCACGTACTGGTCATCCTTCGTGTTGATGTTCAGCAGGTCGGTGACTTTTTTGGTCTTGCCCGTGCCTGCATCCAGAATCAGCAGCTTGTTGCCGTTATAGCTTTCGGAGGGATTGAGCACGTACTGATTCGCGCCGAACCGATACAGGCCCTGCAAGTCGCATCGGTAGGTGTCGCCGGGCGAGCAGTAGTCCGAAGGAATCTTCACGATTTCCTTGTTGCTGTCGATGGAATACAGGTGGTATGCGCTGTCCTTGACCACATATGTGTCGAACACGTGGTAATCGTCCACATCGACTTCAGTAGTGTTCAACGACTGGTATCCGCCGCTGTCCTTGCTGATGCTCACGCTGTCCTTGAACGTCTGCAAGGTCTCGGCCTGCTTCGCGCCGCCGCTCAATCCCATGATCTGCTTGTGGCCGATTTCGACCTCACGCTGATCGTCGTTGACAGTCCTCTTCTCCGTCGTCTTCCAGCTTTTCTCGATGGCGACGCGATTGTTGGATTGCGCGAGCACATCGAATTCGTAATCCTGCTGCAGGTTGATCAGATTGTCTTCCTCGGTGCGCAGATCGATGCGATCGGACAATTCGCCGGATTTCAAATCGACCTGATGGGCGAACAGGTGCACGGTTTCCGGCGTGGTGCCGACCGCCTTGGTCTTGACCGCGTAGATCACGAACACGGCCGGGTTGGGACCGTATGTGGCGGCGACGACCGGATCGGAGTACATCTTCTCCCCGGATTTCAGAGCCGAGAAGTAGATCACCTTCGATTCGTCCATTGCCGGCGTCCAGACGCCGAACGCATATTGCCCGTCATCGGCGGATTGGCTGGAACTGCCGTAGTCGGAATCGCTGCTGGAGCTCGCATCGCCGTTGGCGCAGGGCATTACGTCGGAAACCACTGCGCCGCCGTCCCACCCCCAGTCGGAGGTGTCGTAGTTGCAGACGAAGTTGGTCATGGTGACTTCGCTGACCGCTTTTTTGCCTTCGATCTGCGTCGGGGATTGCTTTTGCGTTTTCTTCGGCGTTGCATCAGTCGTGTCGCTGGTCTGCGCGGGGCCCGCGGCCGCGTTCTTCTTGCCGTGAAGGATGAGGAATGCGGCAACTCCGCCGACGACGATCGCCACGACGACGATGGCCGCGATGATGGCGATGATGATCTTGCGCTTCTTGCGTTGCGCGGGCGTAAGTGGTGGCTTCTTGCCTGGTTGGGATTGCGACCCGGGCTGACCTTGGGGTGCGCTGCCGCCGTTATCCGCGGGGCCCGCTGGCTGCGGGACAGGCGGCAACGTCCCCGTACCGGGTACTGTGTTCGGAGCGAAGCCGGACGCGGCTGTACCAGGTTGAGGCATCTGCGCCCCGCTACCGGGCGCTGCGGCGGCACCGCTTGCGACCGGAATGCCGCAGTATGTGCAGAACACCGATCCCGCTGGAATTTCATTACCACATCGAGCGCATCTGGCCATCATCATCCCCTGTCTCTTCGTTACGACAATCATAACCAATTCGAGGGATTTTGAAAGGCCGCGAAGCCCTGCGTCCGGGCGCGATGTCACGCGGTCTGGGCTATGATGAAGGCGCAACCGAACGGGAGCCGCAAGGCTGAGAGGAAGCGACGCTTCGACCGTCAACTTGATGCGGGTAATGCCGCCGTAGGGACGAGTTGTCCAGTCGCAGCGCAGCAACAATCGGCATCCGCCAACCGATGGTGGACGGTTCCCAGCCAAACGCACCGGGCATCCCGGCATATAACAGAACAGGCATAACGAAAAAACGCATGATTCGGGTCATGGAGGGGCGCACCACCTCACAGGGTACGGCTTGCTCCAGCGACCCGTTTTTCATATCGGCGGACGCCGGCGCACCCGATCGGAGATCGACCGGCAACGGCCGGCAGCGCAATGTCGCCGATATGGGAATCACGCCAGCGACCGAGGAGGGACACATGATCATCAACGGGCAGCCGGAGGACATCGCCACGCCGCTCAGCGTCGACGAACTCATCGCGCGCAAGGGCCTTAACGCGGGACGCGTGGCGGTCGAGGTGAACGGTGCCATCGTGCCGCGCGACAAGCGCGCACAGACCATGCTGAGCGGCACCGACACCGTCGAAATCGTCACGTTCGTGCAGGGCGGCTGAGAGCCCGGCAAACACGCGGCAAGGCATCGGCACGGGCTCATGCCGATGCCGGCCAGCGAACCGCACTCCGACCTGAATACCGCACGCATCAAGCGTCATATACCTCAAAGAAAGGTACCATCATGACCATCGCATCAACCACACCGGCCGCCCAATCGGACGACCCGGTGCTCGACGAACTCATCGGCACGGCGACGAACACCGCGCTGCTCCCCGAACCGGACGCGCACGCCTACGACGACATCGCGACCGGCGACGCCGACCCGCTGGTGCTCGGCGGGCACAAGTTCACCAGCCGCTTCATCCTCGGCTCGGGGCGCTACGACCTGAACCTCATCAAGGCGACCATAGAGAACGCCGGCACACAGATCGTGACGATGGCGTTGCGTCGCTGCCGCACGACCGAGAACAACCTGCTCGACTACATCCCCAAGGGCATCACGATGCTGCCGAACACGTCCGGCGCGCGTAACGCGGAGGAGGCCGTGCGCATTGCGCGTCTCGCCCGCGAGGTCTGCCAGACGGACTTCGTCAAGGTCGAGATCGAGCACGAGACGAAGTACCTGCTGCCCGACAACGAGGAGACGATTCGCGCCACCGAGATGCTCGCCAAGGAGGGCTTCGTGGTGATGCCGTACATGTTCCCCGATCCGATCGCGGCCAAGCGGCTTGAGGAGGCCGGCGCCGCCTGCGTGATGCCGCTCGGCTCGCTTATCGGCTCCAACAAGGGGCTGCGCATGCGCGACTTCATCGAGGTTATCATCGCGAACACGCACGTGCCGGTGATCATCGACGCGGGCATCGGGCGTCCCAGCCAGGCCGCCGAGGCCATGGAGATGGGCGCGGACGCGGTGATGGCGTACACGGCCATCGCGAGCGCCGGCAACATCCCGCTGATGGCCCGCGCGTTCAAGCACGCCATCGAATCCGGCCGCGAGGCATACCTGTCCGGCCTGGGCACGGTGACGGAGGGCCACGCCGTGCCGTCCAGCCCGACGAACGCCGCCGACTACCTGCACTGAGCCACCTGTACTGAGTCGCCTACTCACGTCGCCGCCCGGCAGCGTGCGCCCATACGTGGGGCACGATGCCGGGTGTACCTTAATCTCGCGATGACGCCCAGCCCGCGGCCCGAGACCCCGCGATCACAGGTCAACGGCCATCGCCAGCTCCAGGTCGTCGTCCAGTTCCTCGACATCGAAGTCGAGCTTCCTGAGCACGTCGTCATTGGGAACATCGCCAAGGGGCGCATCATCACCGTCGCCGGGGCCCATGTCACCGGGATCGTCATCAGGGCGCATCAGTATCGATTCCACGACCTCATCATATTGGTCCGGATTGCCGCGGAACAACGCCAAAGCGCACCCCCGCGCCAGGCGCTCGTCCGGGAACCGTGCCAATACGATGTTCGCCAAGGACTCGCCCAAATGTGCCTTCGCGTTCATTTCCTCCTCGCTCAGCTTGTCGAGACGTTTCTGCATGCGGCGTGTGAGACGCTGTATGTCCGTCTCGGACGTACTGTAAAGCGTGCCGTCCGTCGCGTAGTCGTCATCAAGTCCCCGTGAGAATTCATCGAATCCGTTCATGAACGCGATTATCGGCAATGACAGCAGACCGAACCGGACGAGCGTCTCCGTAAGCAGTTCCAGCTGCTCGACACCTCGGTCGAACCGCTTGCGGTCTCGCCGCTCGAATCCGAGGATAAGGTCATGGGCCATCACGTCGCCCATCAGCGAGTATGCCAGATCGTTCAGGAACGCCACATCCTGCCATAGTGGTTCGCCCGGCACATCCCGATTGTGTTCCAGCGCGAGCATGCGGTCATCGACATCTATTGGTTCATCGTCCCACATCTTCTCGTATGCATCAATCAGCCGGACGACATCGTACATGTATCGCCGCTCGCATTTCAGCAGATCCAGCCTATCCTCCATGTCGATGCGGGCGCAGCTCTCGCAGTCGCACAGCGACTCGTCGCCCACCTCGGCATATCCGCGAACGCCATCTCGCTTCGACGAGCATCCGCCCGCGTCGCGATCTGCCGTCGCAATCTCTCCGACAGCCGGTTCCTCATCGTCATGACGACCCATATACTCACTCATCCACTGATTGCCATGCAGCTCGTATTCCGCATCGGCCTGCGCCCGCCGCTCGTGCAGATAGTCGACCACGCGCCGATACCGCATGTCCGGCGCCGCACCGAAGCGCAACACGTCTCCGTCCTCGCGCAGCATGCACATGCCGATGCCGGGGTACAGCAGCAGCATCCGGGCGATGTCGAGACTGCGCCGCTCATCGGCACCCCAATTGAGCAGGGTGTATGCCGCCAGCCGGTGCATCTGCGTCGAATGCTCCTCCATGGCGAGCCCGCGCTGCTTGCGGTTGCCGAACCGCTTCCTGCCGCGAGGCCGTCGCATCAGTTCCTCGACGGTCGTCATACGAATCAGCGACGGCATGTAATCGGACGGGTCGTCGCGAAACAGAGCCAGCGTGGAATCGTTCAGCAGCTCGTACAGCCACACCGAGATGCCGTACTTGCGCACCGTTTCGGAGCAGCCGTGAAGAAACCTCCGGCACTCGCCCACCAGCCGCCCGTTGAATGACATCGCCGCCGCGCACAGGTTCGTCGTCCAACTGCCGCACGCGAACACGTCGCGCGCCAGCGCGTACAACCGGTGATCCCATGGCGTGGGCGTGCCGTCCCTGTCATAGTCTTCGCACACCTTGCGCATAGTCTCCGGAGAGACGAGTTCCTCGAATCGCCGCTCCAACTTGTTGATAGCCTGCAGAAATCCGATGGTATCCATCGAGAATGATGTCGCCATGATCGCTCCTTTTCGTATGCGCCATTGCCGTCACGGTCCCTCCGCGTCCTCGCGCATAGGCACACCATGGCACACCCAAGGCTCCCGTCGCCACCCACCCTCGAAAATCTGTGGATAAGTGGATAACTCACCCCTTATCCACAGTTGTCCACATTGCCGGCGGAACCGGCCAGCCCGGCCATCAGACCGGTGAAACCATACGAAAATGCCAGAATGGAACACCACGCGCATAATCGACTTCCACTATCATGGCTAGCGGAAGTCGATTACATGCCGCAGGCCGTCACACCAGATCAGGCATCAAAGGAAAGAGACAATGACGAAAAACAAACGCACCGTGACGATTCTCATACCCTGTTACAACGAGGAGGAGTCGCTGCCGATGCTGTTCGCCCGGCTCACCACGCTCTCTGAGAACGCCCAGCTGGCACCGGACGATGACGATCGCATCGACTATCGCTTCCTGTTCGTGGACGACGGGTCGAAGGATTCGACCCGCGACGAAATCCGCGAGTTCGCCAGCAACCGTTTCGACACGGGCTTCATCTTCCTCTCCCGCAACTTCGGCAAGGAGCATGCCATGCTCGCCGGCATCCAGCTGCTTGCGCTGGGCGTCATCGGCGAATATCTCGGCCGCACGTTCATTCAGACCAAGAACCGGCCGAGCTATCTGATCGAAGAGGAGCAGCGGCCGAAGGAGCGCTGACGGTCATCCTACGTAAGGTGTCCGCGCGGACACGCACAGCTGTGCCCGCGCGGCCGTCCGTGGCTACATGAATTTCTTCAGATCCACCGGACAGCTCAGGCCATCCTTGATGCTGCTGAGCTTGTCCAGCGCCCCTCCATTGGAGGAGTCGGTGGAGTTCTTGTTCTCGTCGGCGGGCTTCGATGAGGTCTTGCCGGAGGATTTGCCACCGTCAGTGCCGTTCGAGCTGCCGTCACCGTTCGCGGAACCGTCGCTGCCAGTTCCCGCCCACTGGTCCTCCACCGCATCCGGCACATCAGCGCCGCACGTGTCGGTGACCTTGCCGTTGGTGCCCGTGTAGATGCCCTTCTCGTTGATAATCGGCGTGGTGACGACGTCCAGCGTCGACTTCGCCTTCTCCGCCGCCCGCACGGTGAACGCGATGGTCACCGTCTCACCCGGCTTGATGCCCTGGGTCAGACGCAGGTTGATGAACTGGCGGTCCTCCACGGTGCCGTTCGACACCATTTCGCCGGCTTCGTAGGCGAGCGACGTGATCGCGCCGCCTTCGGGCGCCATCAGGAACAGTCGCGGCTGCATCGTGCCCTTCTCCGTATTGCCGGTAATGAACGCCGGCAATGACTTCGCCTGCTCCTCGGTCATCGTGTTCTTCAACCGTACCGTCACCGTGTATTCGTCGCCGAGACCGGCGCTCGCGATGGTCATGGGGTTGGTGGCTCGGGCGGGCGCGTCCACTTCGTCGCTGATGCGGTACGAGTTCGCGGCGAAATCGCTGCCGCACGTCTTCTTGACGGTGATGCTCGGCTCAAGATACCAGCTGAGCTTGCTGGGCTTCGCCTCGGTCACGTAGACGCCGGCCTTCGGCTGTTCCACACTGCCGGGAATCATGCCCGCGACGTTCGCGTCGAAGACCTTGGTCTGGACGAGCGCCGCCAGCTCCTCCTCCTGCGCCATCCACAGCTTGAAATGGCCGTTCGCGGACGTCTGCCGCAGCGCCTTGAGCATCGGCGACAGCGTCGACGCGCCCGCGCCCGAGAACACGTGGGTCATGATCGTCTTCGATGCCTTGTTGGTGTAGGCGTTCTGCTCCTTGTAGATCGGGTGGTCCACGTACAGCTCGTTGAGGAAGAACTTGACCGTGTTCGTGCCGTCCAGTACCTTGCCGTCGCTGAGCTTGACCGATCCCGTCGCACCGATCAGCGACTGCAGGAACACGGGGTCAAGCGCGAACACACCGGCGATCTCCTGGTTCTCGTTGCCCGGCTGCGCGAGCCACATGTTCTTCAATGTGACCGCAGCCCGCTGGAAGTTCGGGTTGACGGTGGTCGTCTGCGGGTATTTCCACACCTGGTCGCCGAACACCGCGGCTTCCTTGACGTTCTCGGCATCGTACGGCTGCGTGCCGTAGGTGATGTCGGTGGTGGCGATGAAGTCGCCGATCGTGACCTTGCCGTGGTCGGCGGTCACCGGCGCGATGTTGCCGACCATGCCGCCGCCGGACCGCAGCTCGGCCGGATTGTAGATCGCGACCAGATACGTGCGCTCACCGTTCTCGCCCAGCAGCTGTGGCAGCAGGTTGATCAGCTCGTCGTATTCGTTGAGCATCTTGTCCACGGATTTCAGGCCGGAGACGCCGGTCTTCACCATGGAGGCGATGCTCGAGCTCTTCGGAGGCGCCAGCTTCTCCAGCCGCCGCGTCTCGACTTTGATGTCGGCTCGGGCCTGCTTGACGATGCCCGGCATGGCCGTCACCGCGCTCAGGTCGACGGATTTGTCTTTCATGGAGAAGCCGGACAGCTGCTTGCTCAGGTCCATCAAATCGGTGAACGGCCCGTCCACCAGGTTTCCCATGGCGTCCAGCATCGTGCGCGCGGCGGTGATGTCGTTCCCGTACGCCGTATGGTCGCGCAGGAACGTCCACTGCGGCTTGTCCAGTTCGTCGCGCAGCGCCCGCGTGGACGTCACCATCTCACGTGCGGACGTGCCGATGTTACCTCCGCCACCGCAGCCGAGCGCGGTGTTGGCGAGGTTTTCGGAAGCGGAGATGAAGCGGTTCGCCTCCGTGTACAGTTTGAGCGCGGAGATTCCGTAGATGCCGACGACCGACAACACGGCTCCCAGTAGCACGAACACCACATACAGCACGATGCGCCGCGGACGCAGCGCTTGAGACAGGAATTGATGTCCTTTTCGTCCGATGTGCTGGGGGGATCGGCGCATGGGTTAACCTCGTTTGCTTCGTGTTACATTCCGTTTTGTCGCGTCCGTCGTTCCACGCGACGACCGTTATCGTTCCGTCGGGTTCGATGGCCTGCCGTCACACCGTCTTTTCGGGCGAACCGGCTCTCGACGCTACGTAATACAACCTCAGATGATACCGCGCGATGCTTACCGCACGCTAAGTCTTCTTTCTGAACCGTTGTATTTCGACGTTTTTTTCACCATTGCCCGGGACAGGCGGAAGGATGGCCCGGCACAACACCCGCGACCTTGTCAGACTGCTTTCAGACTTCATTGAGGGGTATAACAGTATGGAGCAAGATAACATACACATAGCGCGACCATAGTGTTGCCTACGGGATGCCGTGCTTTACGGGGCCTTTCGGGGTTCTTCGGGTGGCGTCCCGGCCACTGTCACGAAAACGCGGGCGCACGGTTGCCATGATCGCAGACCCCGCTGGGAAGAACTGGAGAAGTACACGCATGTTCGTTCTCAAGAACGCATGGTCATCCATAGTCCGCCGCAAATGGCGCACGCTGTTGACCATGTTCATCGCCATCATCGTCACATTCGGGACATTGTTCGGTTTCTCCGTCCTGCACGCCGATGAATCGGCCACCGATGGCTACAACCCCCAGCTGGTCAGCGCCGTCATCCGCCCGGATGCGAAGACCAAGGCAACCTACAACGGCGCCGATTCTTCCTATACGAAGAACTACCTGGCGTTCGACGCATACGACAACTACGCGTCTGCGCTGCAGGCCGCCGGCCTGACGTACAGCTATGCGCTCACCATCACCGTGCCGGTGCGGCAGAGCGGCGACGTCAAGGCCATCGCCGGCACCGACGACCAGAGCGCCGACAAGACCGGCGGCGAGATGCTGTACCGCAGCTTCTCTTCGCTGGAAGCCGCGCATGAGAACGAGCTCGGCTGGTACAAGATCGTCAAGGGCAAGCAACTGGACTACTCGAGCCAGTCGAAGACAGGCGTGCTGATTTCACAGGCGTTCGCGAAGAAGAACGGCCTGGACGTGGGCGACAAGTTCACCGTCGCGTTCCCGAACGACGCGAAGAAGACCATCGAGCAGACCGTCCGCGGCATTTACGAGTACACGGAGCCGGCCGCCGCGGGGCAGGGTTCGGACGCCAAGCTCGCCAAGGACAACCGCGACAACGTCATCTACACCGCGTACTACACCTTCGCGATGGACGGCCTGTATGCGGCCGACGGCAAAGGCTGGCTGATTCCCGACCTGAACATCTCGTTCCTGCTCGACAGCATGTCGACCTATCAGAAGTTCGAGAAGGTCATCAAGAAGGCAAAGCTGCCCGCGAACCATGAGCTCACCTCGCCGACGCTAATCGAGCACGAGAAGCAGATCGCGCCGCTGCGCTCCCTGGCGAGCTCGATGAAGCCTATGCTCGCCGCCCTCTGGATTGTGGGCGCGGTGCTGTTGCTGCTTTCGTGGGGGTCGAGCCTGCTGGTCGGCCGTCGGCGTGAAATCGGTAACCAGATCGTCATCGGCGTCTCGCGTGGGCGTATCGCCTGGCAGTTCATGCTGGAAACGCTGTTGCCGAACCTTGTCGGATTCGCCGTAGGCATGGTCGTCGGCGCGTTCGCGGTCAAGCCGCTGGCCACGAAGCTCGCCGACGGCAATGCGGTCAGTGTGCCGGGCAACCTGATCTGGACTGTCATCTGGAGCGGTCTCGGCACGATTGTGGTTCTGATGGTGATCGCCATGATCCGTGTGCTGCTGTTCCGTGTCAGGACGCTGTTTGCGGCCCGTTCCTCGAATGAGGTCGAGGTCGTGGATGGCGGCGGGACGGACGACACCGCAACAAGCGACAACGCAGCGAACGACAGTGATACGGCAGACGCCGACGATACGGCGGAATCGGCACAGGAGCAGGCATGAACGACACGAACACGAATAAGGCGGACGACATGAACGAGGACGACGTCACACTGACCGGTTCCGAAGGCGAGAACACGGCGGTCGAATCAGACGCGGCAGCCGACGCCACAGCCGACACGGCAACCGAATCCCCGGATGCCGCCGGAGCGAGCGATTCGACGACGGTACCGGACAGCGTGCAGTTCTCCATCGTCTTCGACGACGGTGACGACTCCGACGCCATCGTGATCGACGCTGCCGACGCGGAAATCGACACTACCGCGGAAGCCGATACGACGGTCGCGACGGATGGCTCCGCCGAGGAGGCACCGGCCGATGACGAGAAGCCCGGAGATGATACGCAGGATGCCGCCGCGCAGGAGCCGGCCAGCGCCGACAACACCGCCGATAACACCAGTGCCGATACCGGCGATGCTGATACCGGCACCACGGCGGCGGACACCGCCGACGAGAACTTGGATGTGGCAGCGGCCAACGCCAGCAAGGTCAACGAAACACTCAAGCTGAGCACCGGGGGCAAGACGGCCGGTGATGGCCAGAAGAAGACCCGGGCCGGCAGGGTCACCGTGGCATCGGCCAGCGTCGACCCTGCAATGCGTCTGTCATCGCGCATCGACAAGGAGCTCAAGCGCAGCAAGGCGGACAGCATCCGTCTCAAGTCCTACCCAACGTTCTCGATGAACAAGGTCACAGTGACCGACAAGAAGTCCGGCCGTCACGTGCTCGACCGCATGAACCAGGCGTTCTACGCCGGGCATGTGTACTCGGTGCTGCTGCCCGACAACGACCGCGTGCTGCACGAGACCCTGATGGGCGTGATGAGCGGCATCATCCGGCCGCATGACGGCAATGTGATGAACAAAAGCGCGAACCTGCTGGAGCTTGAGCCCGGCGAAGTCCGTGGACATCGACTGGGACTGGTGCCGCAGCAGTATGCGGTACGAGACGACATGAGCGCCGAACGCAACCTGGTGTATGCGATGGATGCCTCCGGGCGCACGTTCCTCAAGCCGAAGCCGGTGATCGCACGCGAGCTGCTGCACAAGGTCCATTTCGATGTGGATACCCCGAACGCTCCGGTTGGCAAGCTGGACGTGGTGGAGCAGCGTCGCGTGGCGATCGCGCGCGCCATCGCCTGCGAGGCCGAGGTGCTGATCGCTGACGAGCCCACGGGCGGGTTGAACGATGACGACAGCGTGAAGATCCTGCAGCTGCTCACGTCGCTCACCCACGGCGACCCCAAGCGCTGCGTGATCATCCTCACCGAATCAGAAGCCGTTGCCAACATAGCCGAAACCATCATCAAGCTATAAACGGCCTCATCTGATACGCCCTCGCTGGGTGGGTAGTCCACCGGGCTGTCCACCCAGCGGGGGCGTATTGATTCCACCTAGATCATGCGCATGTGGAACCTCGCGGCCAGGGCTGGCACGTCGGGGACGCCGTACTGGTCGACCAGATCCAGCCAGCGCCGCTTGTTCGCCTCCCCATAGCGCTCCGCACGCTTGGCGTAGGCTTGCGCGGTCAGGAACTTCGGCGGTATCGACTTGCTGTTGTATTTGTCGGCGACCATCACGATTTCCTGTTCCAGATTGACCGGCATGTAATCGACCGGAGGCAGCGGCAGGTTCTGCGCGATGACCATCTGCTGGGTCAGGCCGACCCCAGTATGATTGCGCGCGAACTGGGCGATGGACTCGTCCACGCCCTGCTCCAGCAAGTACTCGTAGCCGAGCAGGCCATGCAGGATGTAACGTTTCCCGTCGAATTGCAGCGGTTCGCCATCACTGCCGTCATGCTTGAGCACGCGATACGTGCCGATGTCGTGCAGCAGGCCGCCGATCGTCACCAGATGCTCGTCGATCAGGCGTTTCGGCACACGGCCACCGGTGATGCCGTCCGACGGCAGGTCGGCTTGTTCAGCTGCCCCGGCGGAATCGTCAAGCGCGTTGCCGCTGCCCTGGCCCAGCTTGTTGGTGAACAGCGCGTTCTGATGGCGGGCGAGCTGACGGGCGATGGTCGCCACGACAACGCAATGCGTGTGCACCAGGTCATAGGCGGCCTGGGAGGGGGCGATTTTCTTGTGCAGCTCGTCAATCTGGTCGAGTGTGGGGATATAACCGGTCATACGGCTCATTGTAGCCATCGCGACACGCCGATAACATCACACAATCGCAAGGTGCATTTCCACAGATCAGCCATTTTCCGGCCTTCATCATAAACAGCGACGTCGATTGTGCTGCGCAATCCGGGCGTGTCGCGCCGGTGAGGAGGAAAAGAGGAGAGTGTTGCGAGCAAGTTACAGATGCCGGTTGCCATCAATCGCCCGATAGACGCCTCTCAGATGGAGCGCACGTGGTATTCGCCGGTACGGTTGGACGCCACGATCATCTGATCGTTCTCCAGCACCTTCCAGCCATCGGACTCGTTCTGCTCGAAGCCGGAACTCGCCACGACCACACCGGACGGCTTGCCGTCACGGTCCTGCACATCACGGTACCTCATCACACGGTAATCGTGAGCCTTCTCGCCCTTGCCGTATTCGTCGTAAATCTCGACGATGCGCGGCGACGTCTTCTCGCGGCCGGCGGCGCACAAAGCCACGAGCTGGTCCTGGCTTTGGATCATGCAGTTGTAGCTGGACTTGGGGTACGCCTGACGCAGCTGGCGTACCGCCTGCGCCACGGCCTCGTCCAGCGCGAAGCCGAACGCGATGTATTCGAGGATGACCGAGAAGAAGATCGCGGAGTCGGAACGGCCGCCGGTCGACAGGAACGCACCCTGATTGATCGGGTACGCGCGGTTGAGCACGATGTTGATGCCGCGGTCGTCGGAGATGTCACCGTTGTGGATGAAGCTCAGCCCGTTCGCGAAGAACGGATGCTGGTTCTCCAGAATCAGCGGCAGGTTGGAGCTGGCGAGACGCAGGTGCCACAGGCCACCGCGTGCGGGGTCGTCCGCAAAGTCACGGAAAATCGGGTCATGGCGGGCGGCCAGTGTGCTCTTGTACAGTTTCGTGCCGGTCTCGGGCTTGCGTACCTCGCCGGCGGCAAACGGCAGCTCAGTGGGGTTCGACAGCAACGCGACACCCCAACCGTCATTGTGAATCTCGCTGAGATCCCGGAAATCCGTCACCTCGTGCATGCCCAGGACGTCGTTGAGGCTCAGGTTGAATCCCGATGTCGCGTATCCCAGTAATCTGCACATGCTTGGTACTGTATCGTGCCGCGGCGGCTGACAAGCGGGCGTGGCTATAGGAGTTCCTTATAGCGTGTGCACGGCCGCGATGCGCACGCGGTCCGGCACCCGGCAGACACATGCCGATACGACCAATACGGCCACACAAACGGCCGATTGACGGGCAAGCGTCGTCATCAGGGGAAACTGCCAGAAGAACAAGCGTCCACCTGCCCGCTCGCCAATCGCACAACAGACGAACAGGTATGAAGCAGGTGCCGCCGCGCCAACTCTCAGTCCGCACAGGCGGCCACATATCACCCCGAAGCAGCCAAGTCCGCCCACAGATAGCGCCTGCGCGACCCCGGCCGTGCCATATACCGGTATCATCACCGCACCCAGTGCCATCATTCCCGCAATCAACACCAGCAACGCCGCACGATCCATCAGCCACGTATTCCTGACGGCAGCCACATCAGCCGCAGACATGCCCGGCAGCGACCACGCAATCATCGTCGCAGGCACAAGCGCCGCCAACGTCGCAAGAGGCAAACTCACGCCGGAACCGACCAGCGCAGGCAATCCAACCGTCATGGACGCCAATGGCAGCGTAACAAGCTGCGCGGCCAAACACAGCATCGTCAGCAGTGCCAGCCGCCGGGATTTCATCCACAACCGCATTCCGCCCCTTTCTCGTTTCGGCATGCACAGGCATGTCGTTTGCTTTACAACCTTTCGGCGGATGATTTCAGCTTAGCGGAACCGAATATCACTCCATTCCGCATGAACCGCGAAGCCTGTGCATGGTGTCGGCAACCCATCGGGCCTGCTCGTTCCGGGATTTCGCGGCGAGCCGCGTAAGCTGCTTGGCGACGTCCGCCGGCACAGTATCGGCAGCTGGGCCATCCTCGCCGTCTTCATGCAAGCCGGCAGCATTCATCATCCATAATTCAGCGACCTGATAATCACGTGCCTGCGTGTCCAATATCTCGCATCCGTTCTGTGTGGTGTCATACGTCAGCAGACCGGACAGCAGGTACGAGGCAATCTCATCGCCGGACAACTGTTCACTGTCTTCAGCGCTGAACAGCCATGCAGTATGATCCGCCGGGGATTCGGACAACTTGGCAGGCGTCACATATCCATTTCGACCAAGTTTCCCGGACAAGTCGGCAGCCGGCTGACCGGCCAAACGCAGACCGTGATGCCATCTCGCCGGTCACAGACAGTAGAGGTCGTCCTTGCGATAACCGGATATGCGCCGAACGGCAGTACCAGCGGGACGACTACCGCGACGGTGGCGCATAGAGCGACTATTGCGCAGCGGAACAGCCGGCAACGGTCCTGTCATGGCTGCGCCATCCGACGACCATCGCCCGTACTGAGGCGGCGGCTGGCGCAAATACGCAGCACCCAGGCCGTAACGCATGGGCGGTTTGCCTCCGCAGTCCATCAGGAGCGCACGCGAGCCGGCAGTGCGGCCCGTGTGCGTCTACTGCTTAGCGAGTTTCGCCGAATCGTCGACCTTCACGGCATCATTTTTCGTCGCGTCGACCTTCGCGCCTCCCTTGACATCTGCGGATGCAGGCTTCGCAGCGCCGTCCTTCGCAGCGGCGGCCTTCTGCGCCGAGCCCGCAGGCTTCGTCTTGCTTCCGTCCCTCGCCGCGGACGCAGCCTTCGTGCTGCCCGAGCCACCGTTCTTCGCGGTCGGTTTCGCAGCCGGCCGTTCTTCCGGTTTGCTGACGGTCACGATCTCGGTGACGCGCAGCGTGCGCGAACGCAACGCGACGCGCTTCAGACGCGGCGGTCGGCGAGTGGAGATGAACAGCGGCTGAACCTCGACCAACGGGTTGAACGGCGCCAGGCCGAACCATTTGATCGGGGAGCCGGCGACGTGACGAATCGCGTACTTGGCCTGCAACGACATCGCGCCTCGCGTGGAGATCTTGGATTCCGGCATCAGGTCCTTGTGAATCAGCACGTAACGGATGGTGCCGATCTCCGGGTCGGCGTCCACCTTCGGGTAGACGGACTTCTGCTGCGGCAGGTCACCGGAATCCGACAGGTCGTGCATGATCTGGTGCAGGTACACCGGAATAGACTGCGACACCTTGAATCCCAGACGGATACGCACTCGGAACAGGTAGCTCGTGCCGAAATTCTGCACGGAGTACTCGCGCGTGAACGGTTCGTCGGTGGTCTGCACCGACACCGCCCACCACGCACGGGCGCGCTTGGGATGATCCGCGAAGATCGAGAAGAAGATGTCCGTATCCAGTCGTCGCATATCCGAATCGCTGGTCAGATACACGATGTTGTCGGCGAAATACGGGATGCGGAAGTCGCCGTGCAGGCGGTCAAGCGCCGGCAGGAAGTCCTTCGGCATCATGTGGCGGCGCTGCGCACGTTCCAGACGCGTGCCCTCGTTCCACGTGTACATGATGAACAGGATCGCCAACGTCAGCAGCATCGTGAACCAGCCGCCGTGCAGGAACTTCGCCATCGACGCGATGAAGAACATCAGCTGGATGGCGAGGAACACGATGGTGAACACGACCGCCAGCACCCGCTTGCGGTCGTACCACATGTACACCGCCAGCAGGATCGTGGTGGTGATCATCGTGATCGTCAGCGCAAGGCCGTAAGCCGCCGAAATATGCTCGGAATCCCGGAATATGCCCAGCACGATGAGCGTGGCCGCGCACAGTACCCAGTTGATGACGGGAATGTACAGCTGGCCGCGGGTGCGCGCCGGATACCGCACCTGAAGATGAGGCATCCAGTTGAGGCCGGTCGCCTCTGACACCATCGTGAACGCGCCGGTGATCAGCGCCTGCGAGGCGATGATGCCGGCCGTGACCGACAGGATGACGGCCACATAGCGCACGTTCGGATCCATCATCTGGAAGAACGGGTTCAGTCCCTCCATGTGCTGGTACTCGGGATTGTTCTGGTTCTTGAGGATCCACGCGCCCTGACCGAAGTAGTTGAACACCAGGGCGACCTTGATGAACGGCCACGTGAAGTAGATGTTGCCGCGTCCCACGTGTCCCATGTCGGAGTACAGCGCCTCGGCGCCGGTGGTCGACAGGAACACGGTGCCCATGACGGCGATGCCGGCCGCGTTGTGCGGGCTGAACAGGAATTTCACGCCGTACACGGGGTTGAGCGCCGCGAGCACGGACCAATCGCCGGAGAGGTTCACCGCGCCGACCACGGCGAGGAACGTGAACCACACCAGCACCACGGAGCCGAACACGCGGCCGATGCTTTCGGTGCCGCGCGATTGCACGGAGAACAGCACGACGATGATGACCACGGTGATCATCAGCGTCAGGTTGCCGTTTTCCTTGAACAGCGCCTCCAATGGCGGCAGCGTCTTCAGGCCTTCGACCGCGGAGCTGATCGACACGGCCGGGGTGAGCACGGAATCGGCGAGGAACGCCGCGCCGCCGAGCATGGCGGGGATGGCGAGCCATGCGCCATGCCTGCGAATCAGCGAATACAGGGCGAAGATGCCGCCTTCGCCCTTGTTGTCGATACGCATGGCGATGAGCACGTATTTGACGGTGGTGATCAGCGTTATCGACCAGAACACCAGCGACAGCATGCCGAGCACGGCCTCACGGTCGGTGTTGGCGATGCCGCCCTGACCGGAAAGGAACGTCTGCGCGGTGTACAGGGGCGATGTTCCGATGTCGCCGTAGACCACGCCGAGCGCGACGATGGCCATGCCGAGCGAGATCTTGTTGGGGCCGGACTGCAATCTGCGCCACCAGCGGCCGATCGCTCCCTTGCTTGCGGTCTTGGCGAGTTTTTCCGCTTCCTTGGTTTCTGCCGCCTGCTGCTTTGCAAGCTCTTCGCGCTCCTCTTTCGTCAGTGTGCGACGGGAGACTTTCGGGACGTTGGTGAACGTGTCGGCACGTAACAACGTTTCATCGGGCTTTTGAGCCATGATGCTTCCTCCATCGACGGGGATAATCCGCACATGATATCCGCATATTCTAGGTACAGCTACTAACGGAAACCTTGGTATTTCAAATTCAAGCGGTCAGTATATGCCCCTTTTCGGTTTTTTCCAACTTGGGGAGGACGCCGGACGCCCTTGCCGCCCCTCGTCACACCCCGTATACCGTGCGTGTCGTGCGCCGCGTCGCACGCGCGACTTCGGCGACGGGCAGGTCGAACACGTCGGCGAGCGCCGTCAGCGTGTACGGGATCATGTACGGCGCGTTGGTGCGCCCGCGGTATGGCATCGGCGTAAGATACGGCGCGTCCGTCTCGACCATGATGTGGTCCAGTCCGACCAGCCGGGCTGATTCGCGGATACCGTCGTTGCCCTTGTAGCTGACCGTGCCGGAGAAGCTCAGATACCAGCCGTTGTCGCGCGCGATCGCGCCCATTTCGGCGTCGCCGGAGTAGCTGTGGAACACGGTTCGCTCTGGGCTGCCGTCTGCGAGCAGCGTCTCGATGACCTCCCGGTGCGAGTCGCGGTCGTGGATCTGCATGGGCAGGTTCAGCTCCTTGGCGAGCGCGATATGCTCGCGGAAGGCGTCTCGCTGCAGTTCCTTCGCGCCTTCCCCGGTGCGAAACAGGTCCATGCCGGTCTCGCCGATGGCGACCACCTGATGCGGGTATGCGAGGGCCAGGCGATGCACTTCGGCGAGCGCGTCGTCGAAGCTCACATCATGGTGGGGCTTGTATTTCAGCGACAGACCGTCCGGCCCGGGGACGCCGCGGTGACCGTGGAGCACGGCTTCATTGGGGTGGATTGCGATGGCGGCATGAACGGAGTCGGGATGGTCGACGGCCATCTGGATGGCGGTCATGAGGTTCGGCAGCTCGCACCCGCAGTCGATGATGCCGGCGACGCCGACTGCCGCGGCTTGGGCGAGCAGCTGCTCCACGTCGTACACCGGTACTTCCGGCTGTCCTTTTTCGACGGCTTCGTGGCTCATGGCCCGCGCAAACGGGATGACGGATGCCACATGCGTATGGTTGTCGATGACGTGCGCGTCGTCGGGCAGCGGCGACGGCGCGGGCGCCCAGCTGCGGTCACGATGATGATGCTTGCTCATGTCTCACCAGTGTAGCGAGCGGCACGGCATTGCTGCGCGGCCGTTCATGGGTCTCGCCTCGCCGGCTACCGCCAGCAGTTCTCGTAGGGCAGACCGGTCAGTCGTTCCACCACATGACGGGTTTCGGGCGTGCCGTCGGCCTTGTCGCCGCCGTTGCGCAGGCGGGTGATCTCTGTCAATACGATGCCGTCCGCACGCTTGTTGATGGCGAGATGGGCGGACACAATCCAGCAGATGACCATCGCGACGGTAAGACGGTAAACCAGCCCAGCAGCACGGCTCTCAATCCAATGCCCGCCACCGTCGTCTGCCGTGCGCGCGTCGCGTCGAAGCCGACCGCGCCCAGCACCAGGCCGACGGCAATCGTCGCTATTCCCGAGCCCAGCTGACGGAACGATGCCTGAATGCCGGAGAACGTGGCTGAACGGTACCGGCGAGTCACGATCTGGTCGATGTCCGCGATGACCGCGAACACCGTCCACCACGGTTCCGGCAGCGTGCCGACCAGCATCCACGCCGCGAACAGCCAGGCCGTACCAAGCCAGCCGATGAAATTGATCGCGTACAGCCGTTTCGGGCCTATCTTGGTCATCGCCCAGCCGAACACCGGCATCAGCGGCAGCGAGACGGCGGCGCATCCCGGCATCAGCGACGCGAACGCCGCCGTATGGTTCCAGTCGCGCACCACGAAGAACACGAACGTCTGGCCGAACACGTCCATCGTCACCTGCACCAGAAGGTAGATGGCCAGATGCTTGCGGAACTCCTTGACGCGCAGCGTGCTCGCATACTCGCGCAACACCAGCCGTGCACGCCGCAGCCAGCCCGCCATGCCGACGTGCCCGTCACGCTTCTCGCCCCGCGCGTGCGCGCCGAATCCGGCAGTCTCAGGCGTCATCTCCCAGGTACACCGCCAGCAGGCGAACACGTATATGCCGAACGGCATCCCCGGAATCCACAGGAACACCCCCAGCAGGATCATCGGCGATATCATCATCAGCAGCAGACGGCGTACGGCCACCTGCCCCAGCTGGGCGCGCGGAATGCGGATCGAGGTGATCGGCGGCGTGACCACCGGGGCGATCAGCGTGTTGTCGAATCCGATCACCGACACGTCACCGGGCACGTTCACGCCGTCGGCGGTGAACCGCAGCACGATGCCCACCGCGATCAGATCGTTGTAGGTGATGATGGCGGTGGTGTCCACGCCCCCCCAATGCGAGCGCGGCCTGATAGCCGCCCTCGACTGTGGGGTGCACCGGGCCTATCTGATTGACCTTGAATCCCATGCGGTTCCCGATGTCATGCACCGCGGCCCACCTCGACTGATTGGCCCATGACGCGGCCGGGCCGGCGATGTACGTGACCGCGGTGTGATGGTAGCGTTTCAGCAGGCTCAGCGCGCACGGTGCCGATGCGCGGATCGGGCACAACGCTGGCCACGCCTTCGAGAGGACGGTTCAGCACGACCAGCGGCACGCGCTTCGCATAGTCGCGGATGAAACTGATGCCGGGCGCGTCGGTGGACAGGATGACGCCGTTCACCTTGTCGGCGAGATGGTCGAGCATCTGCTGTGTGCGCTGCCCGGACGACCCCGTTTCGATGACGCTCACCGCGCTGTCCGATTCCATGGCCGTGACCTGCGTCCCTTTGAGGATCTGCGACGAGACGCCGTCGGCACCACCAGCGCGATGATGCTGCCGGGGAGGCCCCGAACGGGGAGAACGGAGGCGGTGCGCTCGCACTGCCGACCGGCACAGACGACCGCGAGGCCAAGGCCGCCTACACGTTCGCGCACGGCGACGGCGTGAAGGCGAATCTTGCGCAGGAGGGCATTCCTCCGCTGAAATCGACGCTCGGCGACCCGCAGCCCAGACCGATGATTTCTTCGGAGGGCAGAAGCCCCACGCCGTCATCGCCCAGGCGTCCAAGGACGTGCGCACCGACTTCACGTATCTGTCGTACACGGCGTACGCGAACTCGATCGCCGTGGATTCCATCGGCCAGTCATACCACGGCAAACTCACCGTGCACGAGGCCCTGCAGCAGTGGGGCGAATCGCTCAAGAAATATGGAGAAGAGGAGGCTTCACCGTACGGTAGGCCGGGTGCCGACCCGAACAATGAAAGGAACATCATGCAACTGTTGTGATCGTGCCGCCCGCACGATCGAAATCCCTTCATAATCCGCCGTGCGCGGCAGTCCGACATCCAACCCCTGATGCGACACGCCCGGATTGCTTCGCACAATTGAAGCACGACATTCCGGAGAATGGCGGAATGCCGCGACCCTGTGAACGCAGATAGACGATTGTGCTACGCAATCCGGGCGTGTCGCGTCAGGGGTTGGATGGAAGGCCCTCACGCTCCTATCCGATAGGCGCAACCACACACCGGAAAAGAAGAACCCGGCGGGGAAGCCGCCGGGTGAGAGAAGAGAGAGAAGAAGGGGTTCAATTATGGGGTTTCAACAACCTCGCCAACGTTGTAACAACCGCTGACATGTTCTATATAACCGCATCATGCTTGGAGGAATGATGCACGTTCCTCGGAATTATCTGTGAGATGTGTGCCCGACTTGTGAGCATGTAGTCACATCCCGGCACAATGTACGGGAAACCGGCCAATAGGCAAGGAACATGGCCGTTCTTCGCCGGTAACAACCCTCCGTCACTTTGCGGCGGGCTGAGCAAACGGCAGAGCTGTTTGTAGACGAAGGCGATCCGACAGGCGAGCAAGTGGGCTGCGGCCGAAGGCCGTCCCCAATTGCAGGGCCCGAATGGCTGTCGCGTAGCGACGGTACCGTTTTGCCCCCGCTGGCGGGGGCTGTCGCGTAGCGACTGGGGTGGTCACCGGTCGTCGCAATCATCCTCTGCGGACCCACCCGCATCCACATCCTCCCCAACTACCGCAGCCGGGTTCGATGGCAGCAGCGACCACGCGTACGACACCTGATACTCATAATCGCTGCCGCGCCGCTGCTCGCTCAGCCGCAGGTATTCGTCCAGCAGGCCATTGATACGCTGCTGCACGTCCATGAGCTCGTCACGGGTCAGCAGCAGCGTCCCGGTGGTCATCGGCGTGAAGGGGAATTGCCGACGTCTCTCAGCGAGGGGTATGGCCGCGCCAGCTTCCATGGCACCGTTGATGCGCATGCGCAGCGCCTTGAGCACCCCGTCCATGACCCTCATGCGCATGGCGGAGTCACGTTGCTCGCTAACGGCCATGCTGAAGGATTCCGCGGCGGGCGCGAACGACTGTTTGGCACCAGAGGGTGCCACATCGGTCAGGTCGACTTGCTCGCCGGCCGTGACACCGGTACCGGTGGCGGCCGACGCCGCCGGTACTTGCATGATGCCGGTCATCGCAACACATGCGATAGCCGCCAAAACGCGGAACCATTATTTGTGCGCCATGCTTCTCCTTGTTATTCTTCAATCCCCATATATGAAAGACGCCATATCACGACGTCACTTCCTTGCATGGCTGTCAGTCGAGCATAATATACGAAAAATATTTCCTATTTTCTACCGTTGCTCACGCATCGGACGAAAAATCCCCCTGACATTCATATGTCAGGGGGATTACAACAAAGCCTCAACAGTCAACGGCCCTTGTCAGCGCCTAGATTTCACTGCTTGAGTTCGGCTTGAGCCGCGGCGAACCGCTCAGCCTCGGCCTTCTTGCGGGCGGCGAGCTCGGTGTCGAAGCGGGTGAGCTCCTCGGCCACAGCCTCAGGCGGAATTTTCGCGAAAATCGGATGCGGCTTCGGCACCGGAGTGCCGGCCACCAGACGCTCGCTCTCCCACGGGTGCACGGTCTCACCGAGCTTGTAGTCGCCGGTGATGATCGGGTACGTGAAGCCCGGCTTGTCGAGGTCTTCGACCTCTTCAAGGCGCGGCAGCGGCGAGAATACGCCTGAGCCGCCCAGCGCCTCGTAGACCTTCTGCGACGCGTGCGGCAGGAACGGCGCCAGAAGGTGGTTCGCGTCGTACACCGCCTGCGCTGCCACATGCAGCACCGTGCCCAGACGAGCCTCGTCGTCCTTGATCTTCCACGGCTCCTCGGCGGAGATGTACTTGTTGATGTCGCCGACCACGCGCATCGCGGCGACCAGCGCGTTCTTCTGGTGATGCTTCTCGATCAGCGCGCCGATCTCGTCGAACGCGTCCGAGGTCTCCTTGAGCAGCGCACGGTCCTCGTTGGTCATCGAGTCCTCGTCGAGCGCCGGGATCTCACCGAAGTTCTTGTTGATCAGGTTGGCGACGCGATTGACCAGATTGCCCCAGCTCGCGGCCAGCTCCTCGTTGTTGTGGCGCACGAACTCGGCCCACGTGAAGTCGGCGTCGGAGGTCTCCGGTCCGGCGATCGAGATGTAGTAGCGCACGGCGTCCACGGGGTAGCGAGCAAGGATATCCTTGACGTAGATGACGATGCCGCGCGACGAGCTGAACTTCTTGCCCTCCATCGTCATGAACTCGCTGGCCACCACCTGCTCGGGCAGGTTCAGCGGGCCGAGTTCACCAGTCTCTCCGCCCTTGGAACCCTTGCCGTTGTAGGCAAGCATCTCGGAGGGCCAGATCTGGGAGTGGAAGGTGATGTTGTCCTTGCCCATGAAGTAGTAGGCCGGGCAGCTCGGGTCGTTCCACCACTCGCGCCACTTCTCCGGGTCGCCTTGGCGGCGGGCCCATTCGATGGAGGCCGACAGGTAGCCGATCACCGCGTCGAACCACACGTACAACTTCTTGTTCGGATTGTCGATCCATCCCGCCACCGGTACGGGGATGCCCCAGTCGATGTCGCGCGTGATGGCGCGGGGCTTGACTTCCTTGAACAGGCCGATGGAGAAGTTGATGACGTTGGTGCGCCAGCCCTTGCGGGTCTTGAGCCACGCGAGGTTCGCCTCGGCGAGCGCCGGCAGGTCGAGGAAGAAGTGTTCGGTCTCCTCGAAGCGCGGGGTTTCGCCGTTGATCTTGGAGACGGGGTTGATCAGCTCGTCGGGGTCGAGCTCGTTGCCGCAGGCGTCGCACTGGTCGCCGCGGGCGCCGTCGGCGTGGCAGATCGGGCATTCGCCCTCGATGTAGCGGTCCGGCAGCGTGCGTCCGGTGGACGGCGAGATCGCGACCTTCTGCGTGCCCTTATAGATGTATCCGTTCCGCAGGCACTGCTTGAACAGCTCCTGCACCACATGCTCATGGTTGCCGGTGGTGGTGCGGGTGAACAGGTCGTAGCTCAGGCCGAGGTCGCACAGGTCCTTGGCGATCACGCGGTTGTAGCGGTTCGCGAGCTCCTGGGCGGTCAGTCCCTCCTTCTCCGCCTCGACGAGAATCGGGGTGCCGTGCTCGTCGGTGCCAGACACCATCAGCACGTCGTTGCCCTTCATACGCTCATATCGGGCGTAGACGTCCGAGGGCACGCCGAAACCGGCGACATGCCCGATGTGACGGGGGCCGTTCGCGTACGGCCAAGCGACATTTACCAAAACATGACTCATAAATCCCGATTATCCGGCTCAGCGGGGACACCGCGGCGTATCCACAGCATTATCCACAATGCGGCGTCGCGGAACGTGAGTTATGCACATATCCACAGATTTCGCCGGGTCGGTGGCGGACCGCCGCATCGTATGGTTATGGTCGGCATATGAACAGAATACTGCCTTCGGATATCAGATATGGAGTCGCGCCGGCGCCCGACCAGACGGATGTCGCTGAAGCGGCAAAAGTCGGCAAGCCGCAGCCCAACGCGACACAGCCCAACACAGGGCCGCCCAGCGCAACGCGACCCACTGCGGCGGCGCCAAGCAAGACTCAGCCCGACGCAACGCGGCCCGGCACGGAGTCAGACGGCACAATCAGCCGCAGCGACAACGCTGTCGCAATCGTTTCCGACCTCATCGCGCGCGGCACCATGCCGCGTATCGACACCACGCCACTGCTCACCCACAAGGACCTTCCCGGTCCGCTCAGTATGGCTCGGCTGACGCATTTCGGCACCCTGCACTCGCTCGACCAAACCAACGCATACAGCGCCGAGCACGCCGACACCCTGTACGGCCGCGCGATGATCGCGCTGAAACTCATCCCGTTCGGGACGATCGCATGCGCGCTCACCGCCGCGTGGGTATGGCTCGGCGGCACGTTCCCGCGCACGGTCGATGTCATATCCAGCTCCCATTACCGGGCGGATTCGCACGGGCGGAAGATTCGCGTCTTCAACCGCAAGACGGCTCCCGAGCACGTCATACAGGTCGGGAACCTGCGCATCACCACGCCGATGCGCACAGCCTGCGACATCGCGCTGCTGACGCCGGGAGAGCTGAACGAGCACGACGCGTGCGACGTGCTGTGCGCCTTGTTCGAGGAGTATCAGGTCAGTCTTGCGCAGTGCATGCAGACGCTCGATGACAACCATTTCTGGCCGAACACCCAACCGGCCAGGGAACTGTTCACATCGATGAAGCATTTCTTCTGATTGCAAGCTGTCGCGGGGCCGCATCGGCCTCCCGTCCGACTCAACCATCGACACGGCTCACCGCCACGACACATCAACACGACGCATCGACACGACGAAAGGAGAGCCACATGCGAATGCCATCACAGGAGAAGACATTGCAGCGACTGCAGAATCCCGCGGAGACGCTGTGCGAGCGTCCCCGCGCGGGGACGGCCAGGCGACGGCTTCGGCACAGTCAAGCCAGACGAGCCAAACGCAAGAGCATTCCCGGCAGACGGATGCATGCTCTGCAACGGCGTGAACAGGCGACGGCGTCACGGCGGTCAACGCGGGCGGCTCCTCCCCCTCCGCCGCTCAGACTCTCCCCGCTGCTGGCGTGCGATCCCGCGACCGCGCCGGAAGTGCTCTGGTTCATCGCCGAGCATGAGCCGGAACTGCGGCGCTGGCTGGTCGCCAATCCCAGCGCGGACGCCGCACTTCTGGAATACGTCGCGCAGGCGGGCGGCCCCGGCGTCAACCGCGCCCTGACCATCCTGCTCGACGGTCTGCCGGCGGCATAAGTCAGGATTTCATTGCCAGAACGGCCGTATACACCTGCTTGCGGTTCGGCAACGAGCCATCCGGCAGCGGATGTTCGGCGACCACCTGCGCGATCGCGTCTTTGATGCGCACGCCATCCTCCAAGGCACGGTCGATGGCCAGCACGGCCAGATCGTCGATGCTCAACGTCGCCGGCGCGGCCGCCTCCACCTCCTCATCCGACGCGCCGCCAATCACCAGCACCATCTCGCCGCGCGGCGGATTGTCAACGACGCTTTGGCGTATCGTGCCGACCATGCCGCGACGAATCTCCTCATAATCCTTCGTCAGCTCGCGGCACAACGCCATCGCGCGGTTCGGGCCGAACGCATCGAGCAGGTCATCCATCGAATCCGCGATGCGATGGGGCGTCTCGTAGAACACGATCGTGCGGCGCTCGGACTGCAGCATGCGCAGATGCTGCACGCGTTCGGAGTGCTTGCGCGGCAGGAACCCCTCATAACAGAACCGGTCGGTCGGCAGGCCGGAGAGCGCGAGCGCGTCGAGCACGGCGCTCGGTCCGGGCGCGCACGTGACCGGCAGCCCACGCTCGATGGCCCGGCGCACGATCGCCAGTCCGGGATCGTTGATGGTCGGCATGCCCGCGTCGGATACCACCAGCACGGTGGCGCCGGTCTCCACACGGTCGAGCAGCCCGTCGGCCTTGGCTCGCTCGTTGTGGTCGTGATAGGCGATGACCGTGCCGTTCACGTGCACGCCGAGTCGGTTCGCGAGATCATACAGTCGCCGCGTGTCCTCGGCCGCGACGATGTCGGCGTCCGCCAGCAGCGCCTTCAATCGGTCGGAGGCGTCGCCCACATTGCCGATCGGCGTGGCGGCGAGCACAACAGTGCCGCTCGGCACCATGACCGTCCGCGGGGCGGCCTTCGGCTCGGTGGCTTCCGGTACAGTGGCGTCCGGCGAGGCGCCCTCCGGCACGACTTGCGAATCATCTTGCACAGTATCCATGGTTCCCAGTATCCCGCACGCCAAGTACCTGACGACCACCCGTTGCGTCCCTAAGTGCGCGCCGAAACGACAAGTGCGCGAACATAAGAACGCAAATGACCCTGTTTGCGTACCTAAGTGCGCACGGTCGTCGTTTCAGCGCGCACTTAAGAACGCAAAACCGCCTATCCGCACCGCTATATACCGCGTCTCCCCCTGCTACACCCCCGCTGGTATGGTTCTTAGAGTTTTCTTAATGGAACTACACCATTGATAGTGACGGGAATTTTCATGGGTTTCGTTCATTTCATCGTCAATTTGCTGAAGGACCCTCGCGGCGCAATCGCCAGCTGGATTGCCATGGGCACCGCGCCTGCGCTCGGCTTCATCTTTCTCATCGTATTCATTGAGACGGGCGTGGTGTTCTTCCCGTTCCTCCCCGGCGACTCGCTGCTGTTCGCAGCCGGCTTCTTCGCCGCGCAGGGCGACAGCGGGCTGCCGTTGATGGCACTGCTGCCCGTAGTGTGGATTGCGCCGATCCTGGGCGATCAGAGCAACTACTTCATCGGACACTTCTTCGGACGCCGAATCATCGCGTCAGGCAAGGTGAAGGCCATGACGCCGGAACGGCTGGCGAAAACCGAGAAGATGATCGAGAAATGGGGGCCACTGGCGGTGTTCCTCGGGCGTTTCTTCCCATTCATCCGCACGTTCATGCCGTTCATCTCCGGTATCTCCGGCATGCGCTGGAGCCGGTTCACCCCGTTCTCGGTGCTGGGCGGCCTGTGCTGGTCCACGCTGTTCACACTGCTGGGATTCTTCTTCGGCAACATCCCCGTCGTGCAGAAGCATTTCGAATTGGTCATCGTGCTGATTCTGCTGGTGTCGCTACTGCCGACCATCATCGGACTGCTCAAGGCGAAATTCGGCAAGAAGCCCGGTACCGCGGCGAACTCATCGAGTGTGGCGGCCGGCACGCAGAACAAGTAACGCGACCGGCCACTCCTGTTGGCCGCCCGGCCTGCCTGATTACGTTCCGTTGCGTCACTGGGTGAGGGCTCACCCAGTGACGCACCCCACGCACAGTAACGCATATCAGCCCATAACCGGCACCCAATTTTCACACACGCCGGCTTGCATTTGGACATGGGTCGTATTAATGTGTATTGAGTTGTCCTGCGGAGCAAGGCAACATCCAAGGGGCTGTAGCTCAGTTGGTAGAGCGCTTCGTTCGCATCGAAGAGGTCGTGGTTTCGATTACCATCAGCTCCACGAAGGCCGATTCCATTCCACCGGGATCGGCCTTTTTCATTTTTCGCCCCTGATGACCATACGCCCCCGCTGGCGGGGGCTGCCGAGCACAGCGAGACTGGGAGTGGTTCTAGAGCCGATACGGTAAAGACCGCCCCAGTCGGCTTTCAGTCGACAGCCCCGTCAGCGGGAGGAAGATTCAGCAACCGCTGGTGGTTCAGGAGCCGAGGCGCTGGCGGATGAAGGCATTCAGCGCTTCGGCGGTGATGCCGGCGAAGCCGTCGATGGAGGCGCATTGCGGACCGTCGGCTTTGGCGTTGCGGTTGAAGCCGAGCTGGGCAATGGTCGTGGCTCCGGACGCGACAGCCGAGGCGATGCCCGTGGCCGAGTCCTCCAAAGCGACACACCTCGCGATGCCAGGGAGTGCCGCGGCGCCATCGGCTCCGGCCACGCCCGTTTCGATGCCGAGCATCTTCGCCGCCGCCAGATATGGAGCCGGATCGGGCTTATGCGGCAGGTCATCGTCACCGCAGACGAATCCAGCGAACGCGCCGGCCGGCGCATGATCAATCACGTTCTGAGCGAGCCTGCGCGGCGATGTCGTGACCAGCACGGAGGGAATCCCGGCATCGACCAGCGACCCCAGCACGTCCAGTACGCCATTCGTCCAAGGCACCCTCTCGAACTCCTTCTTGGCGACGTAATCGACCATCGCCTTGGCAATCTGCTCGGGTGGCAGATTCGTCCCGTGCTCGATCATCGTTTTCGCGCAATGGTCAAGCGGAGTGCCAGAACAGGACCACGCTAGATCCTCATCCCAATACCCGCCATGCGCCGCGGCGATCTCCATCTCGCCCTCGTGCCAGTAGGGTTCCGAATCGATCAACGTACCGTCCAGATCCCAGAACACGGCCTTCAACAACATGTCACTCATGCACAACCCACCTTGTATTGACGCCAACTGTATGCCTGCATGCCCAGCAACCGGGCTTTCGTTTTCATTATCCCAGATGACCTCGAAGAGGGCGCCTGATTCTTGACGTCCATTACACGCTCATGACTCAGCAACGACCATACTTCGACCAAGGCAACCCGCAATTAGCGCAAACGAAAGCGGGCCGCTGGCAGGATTTCCGTCAACGGCCCTCAAGACCAGTCAACCGATTCGGTACGGGCTGCGGCAATCAGTCGAAATCGAAACGAACCGTTGACTGCCGCCGCCCAGTCGAGAGACTTACCGATTCGCGCGACGGCGCAGCGACAGCGTCACACCGCCTGCCGCGAGCAGCGCCGCCACTGCGGCAAGAAGACCGAACACATCCGCACCGGTTTTCGCCACAGCGTTCGGGGTCGGCTTCTGCACGTCGCCGGTACCGGCGCCAGTGCCGTCACCGGTACCGCCACCGTCCGGCTTTTCGCTCGGGTCTGGAGTGGGATCGGGATCCGGCCCGGGCTCCGGCTCCTCGACAGCCGCCAGCGTCGCCGTATATGTCACGGTCACGGCGTCCGCGCCCTCCGGCACGTTCGCCGAACCGACCACTTCATACCGGTGCGCCGCCGTATCGTTTACGGTCACGTCGATGCCATCCGTAAGCACATCCGCGGGCTTGAGGCCGTCCGCGACCAGGGTCCGCCCGCCGTCCTCGCCGATCTCGTAGACGGCGTAGCTGTCGGCGACCACCAGCGAAGCCGCCGCACCGATCTGCATGGTGTCGATGTGCGCCCTGTCGGTGCCCTCGACGCGCCCGACCGGCAGCTCGCCACCGTTTTCACTCGCTCCGACCAAAGTAACATTGGCGGTGTCGTACGGCAGCGACGCGATGCGGCTGCTTGACACGTTGCTCGGGTACAGGTCGAGCGAGCGCATCATGAATCGCGCGTAACCGAGATGCCCGGCGTAGTTGAGCTGGCCGACCTTGTTGAACCACGCGGTCTTGACGCTCGCGTCAGCGGCGACGACCTTGCCGATCCACGCCTGCGCGTCGATGAGCGGCAAATCGTCTTCCTTGGCCACCGTGCGCATAGCGCCGGCATACTCGTCTTCCCCGCCGCGCACGGTGACCGGCGTCACCAGCACGACCTTGGCGCCCGCCTCCTTCGCCTTGGCGGCCACGGAGCGAATATGCCCGGCGAACGCGGCGGCGTCGCTTTCCGCAAGATTCCCGTCAGCGTCATACAGGTCCGGAGCCAAGAAGAGGATATCCGGCGAATACTCGCCCACCATCGCAGCGTAGTCCTCGTCCATCTGCTTGGCAGTTAGACCGCCCTGCCCGGCCGCCACGAAGAACTTGGCACGCTGCAGTTCGCGGTCCGTGGCGCTCAGCCCGGTGACGTATTCCCAGCGCACGCGCTCGTCGAGCAGCTGCACGATGTTCTTGGCAATCAGATGATCCGTATACCCGCCTTCGATGGTCTCGCCACCCACGAACACGATATTTTTGCGAGCACCGGTATCGGAGATGACCGGCTGCAACGCGTTCACCGCCGCATCGACCTTCGTCACCGCCACGGCACTGGTTTCGGCGCTGATTCGCTTGGCTTCCGCATCGGTCAGTGTGCGGCTCCATGCGGCGACGTAATCGACAATGCCGGTGAGCTGCTGCGCGCCGCCGGCGCTGTCGGCCCCGCGGATCGCGCCGGCCGTGGCCGTGTTCACCGTGATCGCGCCCGGCACGTTCAGCTGAGTGCCCGCGCCGCCGCTGATCGCGCGCATCGCGGCTCCGTCAACATAGATCGTGAAGCCGTTCGCCACGAAGTTCACGGACACCGTATGCCATGCGCCATCCGCGAGGTCGTTCGTGCCGACCGTGTAGAAGTCGCCGGTGTTGCCGGAGTTGAGGAACTGCACCAGACCGGTCGCGCTCAGGCGCACGGTCGCGCGGGTCGCGGAGTCGGAGTCGCCCAGCGAGAACAGCGTCTGCGGCTGTCCGGTCGCCGACGCACGGAACCGGATGGTCACGTTGGACTCCCGCTTGCCGGCCACAGCGCTCACCACATCGCCGCCCAGGTCAACGTACTGTGCGCCGGAGAGGAACTTGCCCACGGACTTGGCCGCGGCCGGGGCGGGTTCAAGCCCGTCCGAGCCCTTCAGCCCGTTGCCGTCGGCGTCCACCGTCACGGTCGGCTTGTCCAGTGTCGTGTCGGAGCTGCTCCACCGGGCGAGCGGGTCGTCGTTGGCGATCATATTGAGCGCTCCAAGCGTGAACTTGGCCCATTCGATGTGACCGTTCTCGCCGGGGTGGATGTCGTTGCCGGCACCCATATACGTGCCGGATTCGCGGTTGCCGCCGCCGAGTTCCAGCCACTGCTTGTTGAAGTCCACCAGCAGCACGTTCTTGTCGAGCGCGAGTCGACGTTCCGCGTCAAAGTACGTGTCGAGGTTGGCGTTGAACGTCGTGTTGGTCGTGTAGTTCTGCGTCTGCAGCACCGGGATGGCGCCGAGGTCGCGGATCTTGTCAATCAGTGTGGACAGATTGGCGGTGTACTGGTCGACGGTGAACGCCTGGCCTGTACGCCCGTCGTTCATGCCGAACGTGAGGAACACGACGTCGGGGTGCTTGTCGGACACCCATTTCTCGAATGCGCCGTCCTTGAGCGGCCAACTGGCGTCCGCGCTGGAGATGCCGGTGTTCATGACCACATCGTTGGCGCGGGATACACCGCGCACCGACGCGGTGTCCAGATGGTTCGCGAACAGTTCCGAATAGGTGCGGTAGCCACGCGTGAACTGCACGCCGTGCGTGATGGAGTCGCCGGTGAACAGCCAGTTGATGCGGTCGGTCTTTGCGAGCTTTTCGGAGAGCGTCTGCCAGTCGGCGAGCGCCTCGTTGCGGGTCTTCCATGCGGCGATGTCCGCCGGCAGTTCGACCGGCTGGCTCACGGTGACGGGGTCACCGGTGATGGACACTGATTCGAGCACCGTCTCGCCGCTCGCGTCTGCGGTGGCGTCGATGGTCGCGCTCGGCGTGAACGAGCCGGCTGTCGCGTCCGCTTCCGTCACCGTGTGGTAGGCGAGCTGTTTGCCGTTGCCGCTGACGCATGCACCGGTCGCTCCCGGATCCAACCTGCTCCACCGGCATACGGGCGCGGGGTTGCTCGCCGACTGCGGGGTCGTCACGCCGTCCAGATTGGATTCGCGCGGATAGACCGCGAATGACTGCGTGCCGACGTTCTCATAGGTGATCCGGTAGGTCAGCGTGTCACCGACCTTGACCGGGTCTCCGTTGTCATCGGTACGTTCGATGGTGAGTTTGAGCCGCTTGGCTGCGGGATCCGGGTCGGTGACAGTCACCGCCAACTCGCCTTCGGCGAAGCTGTGCAGCGTGTCTTCGGACTGCACGTACTTGCCGGTGATCTTCATCGTCGCTTTCGCGACGGTACCACTGACAGCCGCCGCAGGCACAGTCACCGGAACGTTCACGGTCGCGCTCTGACCGGCGGCAAGATTGCCGACGTTCACGGCTTCGGCGCTCCAACCAGACGGCAGACCTGTGGGGGTCACGGTGACGTTCGTGTAGTCGGTCAGACCGTCGTTGGTGACGGTGACCGGCGCGGTCAGCGTCCCCTCGCCTTCCTTGACGGTCGCGGTGCCGCTCGCCGTGGCGGTGAGATATCCCAGCCATTCCATCGACGCGCGCGTGTAGGTGATGCTTTCGCCTTCGTACAGCAGACCGTAACCACCGCCGGCGGCGTCGTTCAGTGCGGTGATGACCGAGTAGGCCATCGAGCCTTCCTTGAACAGCTTGCCGGCCGACCATGTGGTGCCGTCATCGAATGAAACACGCACGACACCGTTCGCACGGCCCTCGTTGCTCGCACGCGGTGCCGAATACAGCAGCACCTTCGCCTTCGCCGAACCTTCCGGAGCGTTCGGGAACGCGCGCGTGATCTGCGCGTTGTTGTTCGGATCCGGCAGCTGGGTCTCCGACTTGATCGGACCATAGTTCACGCCGCCGTCCTCCGAGATCGCAACGCGACGGTATCCCGCCGCGCCCGGACGGGAATTGAGCATCACGCGACCGTCGGACAGCTCCACGACCTTGTTCTCGTCCATGTTCGCTTCGGTCACGGGGTTGCCGGCCTTCCAGGTCTTGCCATGGTCGTCGGAATACACGGACACCGCGATGTTCGTGTTGCTCGTGGTGCGCACAGCGTATTGCTGTATCAAACGGCCCTTGTACTGCCCGTACTTGAGCTGGATGCCATGGCCGGAGGATGCGAAACGGGACTTCCACTCGTCTTCGTGACCCTTGGTGATGTCTTTGGTGATGTTGCGCGGCTCGCTCCATGTTGCGCCGTTGTCGTCGGATTCCATGACGACGGCCTGCAGCACGTTGCGTGCATCTTCCACACCCAATACGGAGCCAAAGTAGCCCTGATCGTACGATTTCACGCAGAACAGGAAGATCTTGCCGGCTTCCTCGTCGACCACATAGGACGGGTCGGAGTAGCCGTATTTGTTGGTGGCGCTGCGTCCCTGCGCCACGTATGCCAGCGTCTCCCATGACTTGCCGCCGTCCTTGGAGATGCGCTGCACGATCGAGTTCGGGTTGGGCGCGTCCGCCGCCGATTTCGGCCGCAAATCCCATGCGGCGAGAATCCAGCCGTTGGGTGCCTGCGCGATGGCGGGGATGCGGTAGTAATCGGTGTCGCCGATCTGCTTGTTGGTCGCCAGCAGGAGCGGTTCGCCGTCTTTGCGCTCCGTCGGCGTGGACGCGGCGTCGTCGGCCGGCCCCGCGACGGTCACCGTGCCGGTGGTGAACGTCATGTCATCTTGCAGCACCTGCGTGCCGTCGCGGTCCGATGTGGCGCGGAATGTGGCTGTCGGCGTGTATCTGCGGGCCACGACGTCCTCAGCGGTGATGACGTGATAGGCGAACCCACATGATGCGGTCTGATTGGCCTCTACTCTGGATCGGCAGCTGTTTCTCGGATAGGACACCACGTCCACGCGTTCGATGTTCGACTCGCTCGGGTAGGCATAAATCTTCTGCGCGGTTTTGTTGGTGTAGGTGAAGTTGAAGGTCAGCCGGTCGCCGATCTTCACGTTATCGCCGAGCGTATCGGTACGCTGCATGGCGACGCGCAGTGTGGAGGTCGCAGGGACGGCCGGCACCGTCTCGCCGGTGATGTCGACGCTTTGCAGAACGCCATTGGTGCCGTCCTGAGTGGTCGCTGCCACGGTCGCGGTGGGCGTGAAGCCGTTTGCGACATCGTCTTCGGTCACCACATGGTAGGCGAACTCCTTGCTCGCGCTCCAAGTGCATGCAGCCGAAGCACCCGCCGCGAGATTCCCCCACCGACACATGGGATTGGGGTTGCTCGCCGACTGCGGCGTGGCGACATTGTTGAGGTTCGACGCCGTGGGATGCACAATGAAACCGGTATCGGAAACGTTTTTGTAGCCGAGACTGTAGGTGAGCTTGTCGCCGACTTCGGCCGGGGTGCCGTTGCTGTCGGTGCGGGTCAGGGTGAGTTGCAGATATTCTTGAGGGGGTTCGTCCGCCGCATTCGCGCTGATGGTGCCGGCCGGCAGCACTGCCAGCATGGCGATGGCCACCAGCAGCCCGCTGAGCTTGCGCATCAGCGTTTTTGCTGTGGCACGTCGGAATATTGTGGTCATATCGAGACTTTCTTCTCTGCGGCAGGTCAGCTTCCGAACCGATACGGGGGTAGCAGCGTCTTCTTCGGCGCAGTCGGCTTCTTTACCGCATATTATTTATGAACTATCGGTTATATGAGAATCACAGCGATACGCTGAAATTTCACTCATTATAGTCTACAAAGCAAACGAATTACAACATGAAAAAGCCCCCGTGTTTCGGGGGCTTTTCCTGTATGCCGTCACTCATCGGCCGGGCGGTTTACCGCCGCGGCAGTGAGGTCTCGGTCAGATCAGTGAACGGAGCGGCGACGCAGCGACAACGCCGCGGCACCGGACAGCGCCAACAAGACGAACACGATGGACATGCCTGCCGTGGAAGCGCCGGTCTTGGACAGGCCAGGCTTCTCGGTGGGCACGTCGACCTTCGGGCCGGCCGGCTTCTCCGGTTCGGGCTTGGGTTCGGGTTCGGGCTCGGGCTCAGGGTCGACGCTCTTCTCGGCCACGTCAATCGTGAACGATGCCGTCAACGGACCCGCACCCTCCACAGGCACACTCACCGTGACCGTCACCACACCAGCCGCCGCGAACGGCTCAGCCAAATCGACCGCCTTGCCGTCAGCATCCACAGCCGACAGCGAATACTCGCCGGCAGCCAACGCCTTCGACGAACCATCACTCATCGCCGCCGTCACCGACACCTTCGACGCATCAAACACGTCACCGACCTTCACACCAGCCTGCGACGTCACCGCCGAAACACCGGTGATGGTCGGCTCCGGCTCAGGATTGGGCTCGCTCTTTTCGGTGACGTTCACCGTGATGGAGCCGTCAAAGCCGGTCGTGGCGTTGGCATTCGCAGCGGACGTGCCGGTCACGCGCAGGACGATCTTGGCGACATCGTCCTTCTTGGCAGTTGCGGGAACATTCACCGTGACGGTCACGTCCTTGGACGCGCCGCCGGCAAGAGCGCCCACGTTCACCGGAGAGGCAGACCAGCCGGTCGGCAGATCGGTCGGAGTCACCGTTACGCCGGTGTAATCCACAGAACCGACGTTGCTCACCGGAACGGTCACGTCCACCGTGCTGGCACCCTCTTCAACCGAAGCGGTCACGTCATCTGCGGTGGCGGACAGATAGCCGAGCCAATCCATGGAAATGTGCGTGTACATGATGTCGTGGCTGTCAATGCCGCCGCCGGTGACCCAAGCGCCTTCGTACAGCAGACCATAACCACCGCCAGCGGCACCGCTCAGCGCGGTGATGACCGAGTAGGCCATCGAGCCTTCCTTGTACAGCTTTCCGGATGACCACGTGGTACCGTCATCAAGCGAGATGCGGACCACGCCGTTCGCACGGCCCTCGTTGTTCGCGCGCGGTGACGAGTACAGCAGCACCTTCGCCTTCGCCGAACCCTCGGGAGCATTCGGGAACGCGCGCGTAATATGCGCGTTGTTGTTCGGATCCGGCAGCTGCGTCTCATTTTTGACCGTACCGTAGTTCACGCCGCCGTCCTTCGAAATCGCCACGCGACGGTAACCGGAACCGTTACCCGGGCGGGAGTTGAGCATCACACGGCCATCAGACAGCTCCACGACCTTGTTCTCATCCATCAGCATGCCCGTCACCGGGTTGCCGGCCTGCCAGGTCTTGCCATGGTCGTCGGAGTACACGGATACCGCGGCGTTCGAACCGGTCGTACGGCCCACGGCATACTGCTGAATCAGACGGCCCTTGTACTTGCCGTACTTGAGCTGGATGCCGGCACCGGAGGTGGCGAAACGGGACTTCCACTCGTTCTCGTAACCCTTGGTGATGTCAGCGGTGATGTCACGCGGCTTGCTCCACGTCTCGCCGTTGTCCTTTGAGCTGACGACGACCGCATGCAGCACATTGCGGTTGCTTTCATCGACGCCAAGCTGAGAGTCGGCGAAGCCCTTGTTGTACGAGTGAACGAAGAACAGGAAGATCTCGCCGGTCTCCTCATCGACCACATAGGATGGGTCGGAATAGCCGTAGCGGTCCGGGGCGTTCTTGCCCTGCGCGACATATTGGATCGGCGTCCACGACTTGCCGCCATCCTTGGAGATGCGCTGCACGATGGAGTTCGGCTGCGGGGCATCCCAGCACTTGACGCCGCTGCCGTTGGCCATCGCCGTATTGGGACGCTGGTCGAATGCGGCGAGGATCCAGCCGTTGGGCGCCTCGGCGAGCGCCGGAATACGGTAGCATTCGGTACCGAGGTTCTGGCGGGCGGTGGCCAGGCGCACGGCCTCGCCATCGGCACGGTCTGTGGGGATGGTGGCCGGATCGGGGCGCTTGCCTTCCTTCACGGTGACGGTATCGCCGGTGGAGACGATGTTGTCTTGCAGCACCTGAGTGCCCCCTCGGTCAGAGGTGGCCTTCCACACGGTACGCGGGGTGAAGCTGCCGGCCGTGAGATCATCCGCAGTGATGGTGTGGCTGGCCGTGGAGCAAGGGTAGGAAGCGCCTCCCGCAAGGTTCTCATAACGGCAGTTCGGCGTTCCTGTGGTCAGCACACCGCTCAGATTCGACTCGGCGGGGAATGCGGTGAATGCCGAACTCGTGTTGTTGGTGTTGGTGAAACTGTAGGTGAGCGTGTCACCGACATATACCTCGTCGCCGAGGGTGTCGGTACGCGTCATCGTGACGGTGAGCATGTCAGCATCATCGCTGGCCGCACTTGCGGTGGATACCCCTGCGGGCAGTACCACCAGCATGGCAGCGGCCGCCACCAGCGCGCCAAGACGGCGCAGCAGCGATGGCTTGGTCGAACGAACCATGTGTGTTCCTCTCCTGTGCAACGCCGGGTCACGACTTTGGGCCCCGACCGCCGTTCCACATATGGGACGGCATGGCTTCCTCACCATCGAGCGTTATTTGTATAGTATCTTGCTATTCAATCTTCATTGGCATAGCAAAATCGCTGTCGGGTACAGTATTATAGCCTACATTGTGAACAAAATGACATACAATTGTCTGCGATTCCGTATCACCCCCCACTTCCCATCCAGCACCCGCCCAAAGTCCCATCCGACAGGAATAAAACGGGACGATGGCGGGATACAAGACATCCCCATACGACAAAAGTCCCATCCAGCGGATGCCAGATGGGACTATGACGGGATGACGGCCGCCTATTCGCGACCGGATGTGATCTGCAACGGTGCGATATATGCGCGCCCACGCCGACGCACATGATAGAACGGCGACTGCCGCACCTCGACGACTTCACCATCCATACCAGCCTCGAACACGCTATCGCCGTCCAGTCGACGGCGAAGATGCCGAATCTGCCGGCGCAGCTGCCTGTTCTCCTCCTGCAACGAAAGAATATGCGTGACGCCTGCGAGATTGATACCCTCGTCCTGGCTCAACTGCTGCGCCTGCGCAAGACGCGCCACGTCACGAAGCGTGTAGCGCCGCGCGCCACCCTCCGTGCGCTGAGGCACCACCAGACCAAGGCGGTCGTACTGGCGCAGCGTCTGTGGATGCACGCCCGCGATCTGAGCCGCCTGGCTCACCGTGAACACCGGCATCTCCACGTTCAAGCCGAGCGCGTCGATTGCATCGAGATCAACGCCGCCGGAGACCAACGCCACGGCGCAAGCAGCATACGCACGCCTGACTTCCTGTGCGATTCGCGCCATGATCATCATCTCCTTAACGTTGATTATCGGCTGCGGGGTGATGGTGCCCCAGTCGCTCCGCGACGATGCGAGATGCCGCCGGGAGGATTACCGCTCGGCGGCGACCGCTTCGGCGTAACCCTCGACGGACTTGTCGAATTCCTTCGCGGCATGCTTCGCGCCCAGACCAGGCTTCGCGGGCACGCGAATCTGCACGCACCCAATCAGGTCGCCGGCAGTGGCGGACTGAACGCCCTTGCCGCTGACACGAATCTCCGCGCCACTGGACGAGCCCGCCGGCACCTTGAACGTGACGGTCTCGCCATCGATGTCATGCGCTTCCACGCGGGCACCAGCCACAGCCTCGCCTACGGTCACCGGCACATCCATGACGATGTCATGGCCGCGCATCGTGAACCGCGGATCCGGCTTCACCTGCACGGTCAGATACATGTCGCCGTTCGCGCCGCCGTTGCTGCCCGGCTTGCCCTTGCCTGCGATACGAATCTTCTGCCCGTCCTTCACCCCGGCGGGAATATGCGTCTTGAACTGCTTGCCGTCCACGCGCAGCGACACGGTAGCGCCCTTGACCGCCTGACGGAACGTCAACGTGATCTTGGACTTGCGGTCATCGCCGCGCTGCGGAGTCGGCGGCTCCTCATACGGGTTACCGTAACGCGAACCGCCATAGCTCGCACCGCCACGGCCACCGGCAGCCCCGCCGAACATCGAGAAGATGTCGTTGAGATTGCTCGGACCGCCGCCGGACGTGCTGAAGCGCACATTGCCGCCGTTGCCGCCGAACATCGAACCGAAGATATCCGAGAATCCGGAAGCGTCGAACCCGCCCTGACCGGAGCCGCCAGAGAAACGCGCCCCGCCCATGCCGAACTGGCGGATCGCGTCGTACTTCTGCCGCTGCTCCTTGTTGCTGAGCACGTCGTACGCCTCGGAGATGTCCTTGAACCTCTCCTCGGCCTCCTTCGTCTTGTTCAGGTCGGGATGGTATTTGCGCGCCAGCTTGCGGTACGCTTTGGTGATGTCATCCTCGGTGGCGTCCTTGGAGACACCGAGGACTTTGTAGAAATCCTTGCTCAGCCATTCATTCTCAGCCATTCAGGTCTCCTTTCGTGTATGCGTGTATGTGTGTCGTATGTTGTTTTTCTGTTGTTGCGTATTGGCGTTCGTCACCGCGGAGGTCGGCATGTTTGCTGTGACCGGAGCGGAGACGACGGTGATGTGATCGTGTCTGCGGTCAACGTGCGACCGTGCGGAGTTTTGTCGCTTGGGGTAGCGGACACTTGGGGCGGTGCGGAGACCGTAGACCGTGCGGAGCTGGCGGGCATGTTGTCCGACTTCGCTCCAGGCCGCTCGGGCCGAGGTTTACGGTCGGACAACATGCCCGCCCGCTCTGCACTCGTTAGGTGCAGTGACTTGCGTCTGCATCTCCGAGTCGGGTGCATGTTTTGCGCGAGTGTGGTATCGCACGCTTGCTGCGGTGACAGCGAGATGAGATAAGTGGTTTGCGGAAATCTGAGGGTGGTCGGATTTCCGCAAACTCCTCTTGGGGGGGGGTTAGTTTTGCGGGGAGGCTACTACGACGCGGGCGGCGCGGATCACGCGGTCACCGATGCGGTAGCCGGCTTCCACGACCGTGTCGACGGTCTCCTTCTCGGCCTCGGCGTCCGGCTTGTGCAGGATCGCCTCATGCTTGGTTGGGTCGAATTCCTCGCCTTTTTCGCCGAACTTCTCCACGCCGAACTTCTCGAACGCCTTGTCGATCTTCGCGGCCACGGCCTTGAAGGAGTCGTCCATCTCGCTGTGTTCGCGGATGCGATCGATGTCGTCGAGCGCCGGTAGCAACGCGGTCAGCACGTCGATGATGCCATGCTGGCGGAAACGCTCCTGCTCGCGCTGCGCACGATTGCGGTAGTTGACGAACTCAGCGCGTTCACGCTGCAACGCTTCGAGATAGTCGGCGGCTTCCTTCTTGGCCTTGCCCAGCGGGGTCAGCGAGTCGTCGGCGGCCGCTCCATCATCCGCACCCGCGGCAGCGGAGTCACCGGCCTTATCGGAAGGGTCCGCTTCGGCGGACGCCTTGTCCCCAGCCGGGCCGGCAGCGCCCTTATCAGCAGACGCATCCGCAGACTTGGCCGAGTCCGACGCCTTGCCGGCAGAACCGGCGGCAGCGCCGTCGGAAGGGCCGGCCTGCCCGGTGGCGGACAGGTTGTCCGCATCAGGCAGGTCGTTCAGGTAATCGTCCTTGTTGAACTCGGACATGATTACTTGTTGTCCTTCTTGTCGTCATCGTCCACGACCTCGGCGTCCACCACGTCGTCATCGCCACCGTTGGAGGCGGCACCCGACGCACCGGCAGCCGCACCGGCAGCATCAGCAGCGCCCGCAGCACCCTGCTGCGCGTACAGTGCCTCGCCGATCTTCTGCGCGGAAGTCATGAGCTCGCTCTGCGCGCTCTTGATCTTCTCGATGTCCTCGCCCTTCAGGGCTTCCTTCAGGGCGTTCACCTTGTCGGTGACTTCCTTGGCGATCTCGTCGGAGATCTTATCCTTGTTGTCGTTGACCAGCTTCTCGGTCTGGTAGGCGAATGCCTCGGCCTGGTTGCGGGTCTCGGCGTCCTCCTTGCGCTTCTTGTCCTCGGCCTCGTGGGCTTCGGCCTCCTTGACCATGCGGTCAATCTCGTCCTTCGGCAGGCCCGAGCCACCGGTGATGGTCATCGACTGCTCCTTGCCGGTGCCCTTGTCCTTGGCGGACACGTGCACGATGCCGTTGGCGTCGATGTCGAAGGTGACCTCGATCTGCGGGACGCCACGCGGAGCCGGAGCGATGCCGGTCAGCTCGAAGGTGCCCAGCGGCTTGTTGTCGCGAGCGAACTCACGCTCGCCCTGGTAGACCTGAATCAGCACGGACGGCTGGTTGTCTTCCGCGGTGGAGAACACCTCGGAGCGCTTGGTCGGAATGGCGGTGTTGCGGTCGATGAGCTTGGTCATGATGCCGCCCTTGGTCTCGATGCCGAGGCTCAGCGGGGTCACGTCGATCAGCAGGACGTCCTTGCGGTCGCCCTTGATGACGCCGGACTGCACAGCGGCGCCGACGGCCACGACCTCATCCGGGTTCACGGACTGGTTCGCTTCCTTGCCGCCGGTAAGCTCCTTGACGAGCTCCTTGACGGCCGGCATACGGGTGGAGCCACCGACCAGCACCACGTGGTCGATGTCGCTCACGGAGATGTTGGCATCGCGCAGCACGTTGTTGAACGGCGTGCGGCAGCGGCCCAGCAGGTCGGAGGTCATTTCCTCGAAGTGCGCACGGGTCAGGGTCTCGTCCAGGTGCACCGGGGTGCCGTCGGGCGTCATGGCCAGGTACTGCATGTTGATGGAGGTCGAAGTGGACGAAGACAGTTCCTTCTTCGCCTGCTCCGCGGCTTCCTTCAGACGCTGCAGCGCGATCTTGTCCTTGGACAGGTCGACGCCGTACTTGTTCTTGACTTCGCCGACGAGCCAGTCGATGACCTTCTGATCCCAGTCGTCGCCGCCCAGGTGGTTGTCGCCGTTGGTGGCCTTCACCTGAATGGTGGAGAAGCCGTCGTCGTCCTTGCCGATCTCCAGCAGGGACACA
>ERZ1034913.151-NODE-151-length-69214-cov-5.604404_pt1 | contig 69214 bp, 57 predicted proteins | sample MGYA00520697_ERZ1034913 | MGnify/ENA primary metagenome ERZ1034913 (study PRJEB33766, sample SAMN09781786) | gut metagenome | biome: gut microbiome | host: Homo sapiens | place: Madagascar | study: EMG produced TPA metagenomics assembly of the PRJNA485056 data set...
CTTCTTGGCTGCAGGCTTTTTGGCGGGCTTGCCTTCTTCAGAAGCATCTTCTGAAGCAAAAATCTTGGCGGGCTTGGCACCGCCGAGCTTCAGGCGTACAGGCTTTTCGCCCCAGATTTCTTCCAGGCGGTAGTACTGGCGAATCACAGGCTGCATGATGTGCACGACGCAGGCGCCGCAGTCCACGATGATCCATTCACCGTTTTCTTCACCTTCGTTGCGGGGCACTTTGAAGCCAGCCTTCTTGACGGCATCACGCACACTGACAGCCAGTGCCTTGGTCTGGCGGTTCGAAGAGCCTGTTGCAACGATGACGCGCTCAAACAGTGGAGAGAGGTGTTCGGTGTTGAACACCTGAATGTCTTGGGCCTTGACGTCTTCCAGGCCATCGACGATGGCACGCTGGAGTTTGGTCACGTCTTTTTTGGCTGCGGAATCCGATTGGGTGGAAGTGCTCATCAGGCGATGTCTGGTTGGAAAGTTCCGGTCAAATATAGCGCGGTGCATGTGCGAGCAACAACGCCCCTCATATGCCGCCCCGCGCAGACAGGGCTTTTATTGTGTTTGTAAAAAAAGAAATGCCGGCCACAGGCAATCTGAGGCCGGCAGCTACGGGAAGTAAAGGTGTCCTGCGGAACGAGCGCTGTGCGCTGGCTCAAAGCCAATCGCGGCGTACCAAGAATTCACTGAGCAGGCGCGCCTCTGGCGTGCCTTCAGCGTCCTGACGCTGGTAGCTCCAGTTCGCATGCAAGGGCATGGACAGCAAAATGGACTCTGTGCGCCCACCCGACTGCAGGCCAAAGTGCGTGCCACGGTCCCAGACCAGGTTGAACTCTACATAGCGACCACGGCGGTAGCGCTGAAAGTCCACCTGCTGCTCACCGTAGGCCATGGCCTTACGGCGTTCCACGATGGGCAGGTAGGCCTTCAAGAAGGCATCGCCCACCGAGCGCAGCATGGCAAAGCCCTGCTCCTGACCCAGCTCGCTGAAGTCGTCAAAGAAAATGCCGCCAATGCCGCGCTGCTCGTTGCGGTGCTTCAAGTAGAAATACTCGTCGCACCACTTTTTAAAGCGCGGGTACAGGTCCGCACCAAACGGCTCCAAGGCGCTCTTGCAGGTCTGGTGAAAGTGCACGGCATCTTCTTCAAAACCGTAGACCGGCGTCAAATCCATGCCGCCACCAAACCAGCAGGTCTTGGGCTGACCTTCATGGCCGGCTGCGATCATGCGCACATTCATATGCACCGTGGGCACATAGGGGTTGCGCGGGTGAAACACCAGCGAAACACCCATGGCCTCAAACGGTGCACCAGCCAGCTCAGGCCGGTGCTGCGTGGCCGAGGGCGGCAGCTGCGCGCCCTTGACGTGGGAGAACCCACAGCCAGCGCGCTCGAACACCAGTCCATTTTCCAGAATCTTGGTGATGCCATCGCCCTGCAGACGCTCTTGAGCGCCCTTTTGCCAGGGGTCTGCCAGAAATTTGGCAGCGCCCTCACCGGCTTGCGCCTCCACATCCTCCAGCGCCTGGGTGATGCGCGCCTGCAAATCCAGCAGATACGCACGCACCTGCGGCACGGTAGCAGTGAATTCTTGCAAGGCCTGCTCCTTAGTTCTTGATGGCGCGATAGCCAATGTCACGGCGGAACTGCATGCCATCGAAATGGATGCCACGCGTGACGTCATACACACGCTGCTGAGCCTGACGCACACTGTCAGCCAGTACGGTCACACACAGTACACGGCCACCCGATGTCACAGGCTGGCCTGCGTCATTGAGCTGCGTACCAGCATGGAAGACCATGGCGTCATCGGCTTCTGCAGGCAGGCCGGTGATGACATCACCCTTGCGAGGTGCTTCTGGGTAGCCCGCAGCGGCCATGACCACGCCCAGTGCAGTGCGGCGGTCCCACTCCAGCTCTACCTGATCGAGCTTGCCATCCACAGCCGCCAGCATCACATCCACCAAGTCGCTCTTGAGGCGCATCATGATGGGCTGGGTTTCAGGATCGCCCATGCGGGTGTTGAACTCCAGCGTCTTGGGCTGACCGTTGGCATCAATCATCAGACCGGCATACAGGAAACCTGTGAAAGGAATGCCGTCCTTTTCCATGCCACGGATGGTGGGCAGGATGATTTCGCGCATGGCGCGGGCGTGTACGTCTGCCGTCACCACGGGGGCGGGCGAATACGCACCCATGCCACCGGTGTTGGGACCTTCGTCGCCATCCTTGAGGCGCTTGTGGTCCTGGCTGGTAGCCATGGCCACCACATTCTTGCCATCAGACAGCACGATGAAAGAGGCTTCCTCGCCTGCGAGGAATTCTTCAATCACCACGCGTGCGCCACCTTCGTTGTGCTGCACACCGTACTTGTTGTCCACCAGCATGAAGTCCACGGCATCGTGTGCTTCCTGCAGGGTCATGGCAACAACCACACCCTTGCCTGCGGCCAGGCCATCGGCCTTGATCACGATAGGAGCACCCAGACGGTCCACGAAAGCGTGGGCTGCAACAGGGTCAGTGAAGGTGTCATAGTCCGCCGTAGGAATGCCATGGCGGCGCATGAAGGCCTTGGAGAAAGCCTTGGAAGACTCCAGCTGCGCTGCAGCCTTGGTCGGGCCAAAGATCTTCAGACCATGGTTGCGGAATTCATCCACCACACCAGCAGCCAGAGGTGCCTCAGGGCCGACCACGGTCAGCGCAATGCCTTCCGCCTGTGCCCATTCACGCAGCGCCACCACATCCGTGATGTCTACGTTCTGCAGCTTGCCGCCAGCCAGTGCCGTGCCCGCATTGCCGGGTGCCACAAACACCTTGGTTGCCTTGGGCGATTGCGACAGTTTCCACGCCAGTGCGTGCTCGCGGCCACCGCCGCCAATCACAAGAATTTTCATAAGTCAGCGTTGTGATAGACGTCTTGAACGTCGTCCAGATCTTCGAGTACGTCCAGCAGCTTCTGCATGCGTTCAGCGTCTTCACCAGTCAGTTCGATGGTGTTTTCCGGGCGCATGGTCACTTCTGCCACTTCAGCCTGCAGGCCAGCAGCTTCCAGGGCATTTTTGACGGTTTCAAACTCATTGGGAGCGGTCAGCACTTCAATGGAGCCGTCATCACCTGTGATCACGTCCTCAGCACCGGCTTCCAGAGCCACTTCCATCACCTTGTCTTCATCGGTGCCAGGGGCAAAGATGATCTGACCACAGTGCTTGAACTGGAAAGCCACCGAGCCTTCGGTGCCCATATTGCCACCGTGCTTGTTGAAGGCATGACGCACTTCTGCCACGGTACGCACACGGTTGTCGGTCATGGTGTCGACAATGATGGCGGCACCACCGATGCCGTAGCCCTCGTAGCGGATTTCTTCGTAAGTGACGCCTTCCAGATTGCCAGTCGCCTTGTCGATATTGCGCTTGATGTTGTCGGCGGGCATGTTGGCTGCCTTGGCCTTGTCAACTGCCAAGCGCAGACGGGGATTGGCATTCAGGTCACCGCCGCCCTGGCGTGCAGCCACCATGATTTCACGAATGATACGGGTCCAGATACGGCCACGCTTTTCATCCTGACGACCCTTGCGGTGCTGGATGTTGGCCCATTTGCTATGTCCTGCCACGGGAAATCCTTTGGTCTTGATTTAATCTACTAGGCACGGATTCTACTTTTGACAGCGCCACTTGACAGAGGAAACCCGAACATGGCCTCAGCATTGCCTATTGCCCAGCGCGGTGACATAGTCTGCTCCATCTTACCTAGCATGGCCAACCGCCATGGGCTGATCACCGGCGCCACTGGCACCGGCAAGACCGTGACCCTGCAAAAAATCGCAGAAAGCTTCTCCTTGGCAGGCGTTCCGGTCTTTTTGGCCGACATCAAGGGCGACCTCACCGGCATCAGCCAAAGCGGCAATATCGGCAGCAAGCTGGCAGCTTCCTTGCAGGAGCGTGGCATTGCCCAGCCAGACCCCGTCGCATGCCCGACTACGCTGTGGGATGTTTTTGGCCAGCAGGGCCACCCCGTTCGAGCCACGATTTCCGACATGGGGCCACTGCTGCTGGGGCGCATGCTGGGCTTGAACGACACCCAGATGGGTGTGCTGAACATCGTTTTCAAAATCGCGGACGACAACGGTTTGCTCTTGCTGGACCTCAAGGACCTGCGCGCCATGCTGCAGCACGTGGGAGACAACGCCAAACAGTTCACGACGGAATACGGCAACATCTCCGCAGCCAGTGTGGGAGCCATCCAGCGCGGCCTGCTACAGATTGAATCGCAGGGGGGTGACCAGTTCTTTGGCGAGCCCATGCTCAACATCGATGACCTGATGCAGACCGACGCCCAAGGTCGGGGCATCGTCAACATTCTGGCCGCCGACAAGCTCATGCAGTCGCCACGCCTGTACTCCACGTTCCTGCTGTGGATGCTCTCGGAGCTTTTCGAGCAACTGCCAGAAATTGGAGACCCCGAAAAACCCAAGCTCGCCTTTTTCTTTGACGAAGCACACCTGCTCTTCAACGATGCACCCAAGGCGCTGATCGAGCGCATTGAACTGGTGGTGCGGCTGGTGCGCTCCAAGGGCGTGGGTGTCTACTTTGTCACGCAAAACCCCATGGATATTCCGGACAGCGTGCTCGCCCAGCTGGGTAACCGCGTGCAGCATGCCTTGCGTGCCTTCACGCCCCGGGACCAGAAGGCCGTCAAGGCGACCGCACAGACCATGCGTCCCAACCCTGACGTCGATATAGAAGCTGCCATTACCGAGCTGGCTGTGGGTGAGGCCTTGATCAGTTTCCTTGATGAAAAAGGGCGTCCCGGCATCACACAGCGTGTCTATGTCGTCCCCCCTGGCAGTCACATTGGTCCAATTGAAGACACCCAGCGTCAGCATTTGCTGGCCAGCTCGCTGGTGGCTGGCATCTATGAGAAAACCGTGGACCGTGAATCTGCCTATGAAGTGCTGCTGGCTCGCGCTGCACAGGCGCCCACAGCTACTGGAGGCATCGCCGACAAGGCAGCAGCCACCCAGGCTGACAATGGGCTGATGGGAGGTCTGAACGAGTTTCTGTTCGGCTCCACAGGGCCACGCGGTGGAAAAAAGGATGGTCTGGTACAAAGCGTGGCCAAGTCCACCGCACGCAATATGGTCAACCAGCTGGGACGCCAGATTCTGCGTGGCGTACTGGGCAGTTTGACGGGCAGCAAAAAATAGTCGCAAGCATGGCCCTATCAGGGAATATGCGACTTCTGGCGGGCGAAGCCACTGGCTAGAGTGGCCCGCCATGACCAGTTCCACATCCCTCCCTCCGCTTTCCCTCATGCAGCTGCAGGTGCAAGCGCATGTTGCCCACCTGCAGCTTTCTCAGCCAGACACACTTAACACCATGTCTCCTGTCTTCTGGCGGGATCTGGATGCAGCCCTCACCCACATCTCCACCCATGGGGATGTGCGTGCGCTGGTATTGAGCAGCACAGGCAGGCATTTCAGCGCTGGCATGGCACTGGAGACCTTTGCCAACCCAGACTTTGCGCCACAGGACCAGTCACCGGAAGGTCGAGCGGCCCTGTCTGAGTTTCTGTGGGACATGCAGCAGGTTTTCACGCGTATCGAGCAATTGCGCATTCCAGTGATCATGGCGATTCAGGGCGGCTGTGTCGGCGGTGCGCTGGACATGGTCTGCTGCGCCTGCATTCGCTATGCCACGCAGGATGCCTTCTTTTGTGTGCAGGAAATCAATATCGGCATGGTGGCGGACCTGGGCAGCTTGCAGCGCCTGCCCAAACTGCTGCCCATGGGCCTGGTCAAGGAGCTGGCCTACACAGGCCGTCGCTGGCCAGCACAGGCGGCCCTGCAGCACGGTTTTGTGAATGCCGTGTTTGATACGCAGGAAGCCATGCTGGCAGCGGCCATGCAGACTGCGCAAGAAATTGCCGCAAAGCCGCCGATTGCCATCTGGGGCAGCAAACAGGTCCTGGACTTTGCGCGCGACCACAGCGTGCAGGACAGCCTGCGCCAGATGGGCTGGCTGCAGGCAGGCATCTGGAGCAACCGCCATGTCATGGAATCCGTGCAGGCCACACAGCAAAAACGCAGCGGCACATTCCCCCCATTGATGCCCCAACGTGCATTCGGACAGATGCAGTCGTAATTTTTACTAGCGCGAAATGCCCGTGGAATGTGCACCAGCGCATAGAAACACCCTTTCACATGCAGAAAAGATAAGGACCTTCCACATAGCCGGGCAGAAATCAGCACAATGCAAGCACATCGTAATATGCAGTGGCACACCACGTGCTTGGGGAAGAAAGTACAGCTACACCCTCCAAGCCCCCTGTGCCAGCTGCGATTTTTCTTTATACAGACACCCGACTATGAGCACCGTCCACCTCATCGACCACCCACTCGTTCAGCACAAACTCACCCTGATGCGTCGTAAGGAAGCCAGCACCAACAGCTTCCGCCGCATGCTGGGCGAGCTGTCGACACTGATGGCTTACGAACTGACCCGCGACTTTCCGTTGCAGGACATCGAAATTGAGACACCCATGGAAAAGATGACCGGCAAGGTCATCGACGGCAAGAAGCTGGCACTGGTTTCCATCCTGCGCGCTGGCAATGGTTTCCTGGACGGCATGCTTAACGTGGTGCCCGGCGCGCGTATCGGCCACATCGGTCTGTTCCGTGACCCTGAGACCCTCAAGCCTGTCGAGTACTACTACAAGATGCCCGAAAACATGGGCGAACGTGACGTGATCGTGGTGGACCCCATGCTGGCAACCGGCAACTCCGCAGCCGCCGCCGTGCAGCAGCTCAAGGACAAGAGCCAGCCCAAGACGATCAAGTTCATGTGCCTGCTGGCTGCTCCTGAAGGCATCAAGACCATGCAGGCGGCCCACCCTGATGTGGACATCTACACAGCCGCTATTGACCGCGAGCTGGACAGCCACGGTTACATCCTGCCTGGTCTGGGTGACGCTGGTGACCGCATCTTCGGCACCAAATAAGGCACACGCTGCATGCTGAACAAGGCTTCCTTCGGGAAGCCTTTTTCATGACCTCATCACAATAAGAGAACTACTCAATGCTGTGACACCTAGGCGGCAGACACAGACAGGCGCAGGCTCTACAAAGCATGCATGCAAGTCACCAGCCCCACCATCCTTCCTCTGCAAGGCATTCGCGTGCTCAGCCTCGCCCTGAATCTGCCAGGCCCTGCTGCACTCTTGCGCTGTCATGACATGGGAGCGCAATGCACCAAGCTGGAGCCCGTGGCACCTGAGGGATACACCAGTGCAGACCCCATGCACATCTACAGCCCAGCAGCCTACGCACAGCTGCACGAGGGCATCACCATCGTGCAGGCCAACCTCAAAACCGAGGCTGGGCAAGCTTTGCTTCATGAGCAGCTGGCACAGACCGACGTGCTGCTGACCTCTTTTCGCCCCAGTGCCCTCGCCAAACTGGGAATGGGTTGGCCACAGCTTCACAGCCAGTATCCACGCCTGAACATGGTGCGCATCTTTGGCAGCACTGCCCCGGATGAAATTCAACACGCTGGTCATGACCTGACCTACCAGGCGCAGGCAGGTCTTGTGCGTGACGGTCATATGCCAGCCAGCTTGTTTGCTGACATGGCGGGTGCAGTGATGGCCAGTGAAGCAGTGTTACAGAGCTTGATGCTGCGCGCACAAAGCGGACACGGACATTGTCTGGACACAGGCTTGGCCCAGGCTGCGCAATGGCTGTCACTGCCTTGCCAATGGGGCATGAGTACATCGGACGGCGATGTGGGTGGAGCCCATGCCGGTTATCGCATCTATGCCTGTCAGAATGGCTGGGTGGCACTGGCAGCACTGGAGCCGCATTTCGCGCAGCGGCTGTGCAAACTATGGGGCATGCCAGACATATCTGGCAGTACAGCCAGCATGCGTGCACCAGAGATGCACACAACCATTGCCTCTTTCATGCAGGCACAAGACTGCGAATCCATAGCATCGATGGCAGCACAATGCGATATCCCCCTACATGTCATTCCCCACAGATACAAATAATTACGAAAACAGCACATGGACAAAAGCCACATACTTTTCGTGAATGGTGGGTTGTCCATGAATGAGTGCCGCTAACACCACCTGCCAGACTGCAGCAATGCGTTGGTGCCGAGACTGCCATCCGCAGGCGAAAGCTGCAGGCAGTCAACGTCGCTTCGCAATAATGCTTCAAGGGTGCAATTAGCGAACCCAGGTGCTGTCCCTGAGAGGCTTGGCAATGGTTTGCACTTTTATATCTAACGTACAGGCAAGCGGTTCTGACACACACTCACATACACAGCAAAGTGCAACAACACCGCAACTGACTCACTTTCAGGCAGACCATCAGGCGCCTGTCAACCTCCGTCTGCAGGGGGTACACAAAGACCTCATATCCCTGATCTGGGGAGCACGGTTTTGACCAACTCGCAAAACAAGACATACAAATGGCGGCGCTGGCTGTTTATCAGCGCGGTGGCGATCCAGCTGATGGTAGCCATTGCCAGCATAGTGCTGCTTTCTGCCGTGCGCATTGTGGTCAGTGGCGAGAGTCTCTGGGCCAAGGGCATGCATGCTGCCGTCATGCATCTGCAGCGCTATGCCACTACCGCAGCCCCGCAGGAATTCATAGATTTCAGGAACGCGATTGCCATACCTCTTGGCGTCAGTACTGCTCGCCAGGCACTCGATGATGGTGCACACGACATATCCAGCATCCGTGAAGGATTGCTGAAGGGCGAAAACCATCCTGACGATGTACAGACCGTTCTCTACGCCCTCCCCTTGGTCTGGGATCTGCCTGCTCTGCTTCCCGCGCGCACGCTCTGGCAACAAGGTGATGCCTATGCCAATGAACTCGCTCAGCTTGGTGAAGCCATACACCAGCGCCTGCAAAGCAGCAAAACTGTCGCCAACGCTCAGACCGTCAACGCCTGGCTACAGCAAATTTCCCAGATTCACAGCACCGTCATTCCACTGGCCAAGCAGTTCAGTGCTGTACTTGGCGATCTCTTCCGGGAGCTCAGCCATCGCTTGCTGCTGATCAATCTGGCAACTGCCTTGGTGCTTAGCCTGCTGTACCTGCTATCCGTGCAGCGTGCCATCAATGAAAGCCACAAGGCTCACAGCACGCTGGAGGCCGAACGGCAACGCAGCAGCATTACGCTGGCGGCGCTGGCTGACGGTGTACTCACCTTGGATGCCAAGCTGCGCATCCGTTATGCCAACCCCGCAGCTTCCCGTCTACTGGACACACCTGTTGGGCATCTTCTGGGGCATCCTGTGGCTGAAATCATCCCCTTTGCCCCCAGCCTCATTGCGCAGCATGAGCAAGCCTCACCTGTACAGGGCCGCTCCAAGGCTGAAGAAGACCAGATTCACTGGATCGAGCGAGAGAACCGCGACAAGGTCGCCGTACGCATATCCACCACCTCTGTAGAAGATGCGCAGCAACGCACCGGCACGGTCATGGTGCTGCACGATGTCTCACAGGAACAGGCATACATGCAGATGCTGGCCTGGCAGCAGAGCCACGACATGCTGACGGGTCTGGACAATCGCGCAGCCTTTGAAAAATACCTGCAGCAAACGCTGGGCAAGCACCATTGCACGCTGCTGCACCTTAATCTGGACCACTTCAAGATCATCAATGCCAGCTACGGGCATGCTGCTGGCGATGAAATCCTGCGCGAAGTCTGTCAGCAGCTGCGCATTGCCGTGCGTGAAAGCGATGTACTGGCCCGCATTGGTGGTGACGAATTTGCAGTGATGCTCAACCACTGCCAGCCCCATGCAGCCATGCAGACGGCAGAGCGGCTGCGCATACTCATTCATAACCTGCACGTACAGTGGCGCCAGCACAATCTGCACACAGGTGTCAGCATTGGTGTGGTCCACATCCATCCACAGCGCCCTACGGATGCACAAACCCTGCTGCGCATGGCCGAGAGTGCCTGCAAGCATGCCAAAGAAAGCGGACGCAATCGCATCTCTGTCTACAACCCATTCAACCGTGTGTTCCAGCGTTACCAGGGGGACATGGAATGGGTACAGCGGCTGCGCTTCAGCCTTGAGCATGACAAGTTCACGCTCATGGCACAGACCGTCTACCCTCTGCAGCCATCGGTTACCGGCATGCATGGTGCACACTTTGAAATACTGCTGCGCCTGCAAGATGGCCCGGACAAGCTCATTCTTCCGAACGAGTTCATCCCGATTGCCGAACGCTACGATCTCATGCCACAGATCGACCGCTGGGTGGTCCGCAACTCGCTCATACTGCTCAAGCAGCGCCTGGCGGAAGGTGCAGATATCTGCACCTGTTCCATCAACCTGTCTGGTTCAGGCCTGGGTGATAGCGAACTGCTGGAATTTATCCGCCAGAACATTCAGGAGCATGGCATTGCTGCCGACAAGCTGTGTTTTGAAATCACGGAGACCACGGCCATTGCCAGCATGGACCTTGCCATTGCCATGATTAAAGAGCTGCGCAAGCTCGGCTGCCGCTTTTCACTGGATGATTTCGGCTCCGGCATGGCCAGCTTCAAATACCTGCAGCAACTGCCAGTGGACTACCTCAAGATCGATGGCAGCTTTGTCAAGGACATGCTGCAAAACCCATGCAACCGCGCCATGGTCGATTCCATCAACCATATCGGCCATGTCATGGGCAAGAAGACGATTGCCGAGTTTGTGGCCGATGACGCCACATTCAAGGCACTGCAGGATATGGGCGTGGACTATGCACAGGGCTACCACATTGCACGCCCCGTGCCTTTTGATGCGGCTTACTTCAGAAAACCACCGCGCGTCCAGACAGACAGCGCGGTGGATCAGTAACTCAGCAAGTTGCCCGCTTCAGCGCTTGGGCTTGGCTTTGCCAAAAGGCTTGCTGCGTGCATTCACGCCTGCACGTGGAGGCAAGCCCGTGTGCTGGGTCAGCATCTGGCCAGCCTTGGGCTGGTTGCGTGCAAAGCGCACATCTTCCTTGGGCTCACGCGCAGCGATCTCATCGACCTTGCGGGGGCGCAGCGCCACAACCTTGCCATCCTTGTTGGTGGTGTAGCCCAGCCCGACCTTGCCTGACTTGGCTGGCGTGCTGTTTTTCTTGCGCGCGTTCTGGTAGCTGCCATCGGTGAGCGGCTGGAAGGTGGGGATCAGGTGGTTCTTGCTATTGCCAATCAGATCCGCACGGCCCATGGCCTTGAGCGCTTCACGCAGCAGCGGCCAGTTGTTGGGGTCGTGGTAACGCAGGAAGGCCTTGTGCAGACGGCGGCGCTTTTCACCACGCACGATGTCCACGCGTTCTTCATCCTCATCACGCATCTCACGGCGCACCTTGGTCAAGGTGTTGCGGCCTGAGTGGTACATGGCCGTCGCTGTGGCCATGGGGCTGGGGTAGAAGGTCTGCACCTGGTCTGCGCGGAAGCCGTTCTTCTTGAGCCAGATGGCCAAGTTCATCATGTCCTCATCACTGGTGCCGGGGTGGGCTGCGATGAAGTATGGAATCAGGAACTGCTTCTTGCCGGCCTCTTCGCTGTACTTTTCAAACATCTGTTTGAACTTGTCATAGCTGCCGATGCCAGGCTTCATCATCTTGGACAACGGTCCCTGCTCGGTGTGCTCAGGCGCAATCTTCAGATAGCCACCCACGTGGTGCTGCACCAGCTCCTTCACGTACTCGGGCGACTTCACGGCCAGGTCGTAGCGCAGACCGGAGCCAATCAGAATTTTCTTGATGCCGGGCAACTTGCGCGCACGGCGGTAAATATTGATCAGCGGGCCATGGTCGGTATGCAGGTTCTGGCAGATGCCGGGGAACACACAGCTGGGCTTGCGGCAGTGCTTTTCAATCTCAGGGCTGGAGCAGCCCAGGCGATACATATTGGCCGTAGGGCCACCCAGGTCCGAAATCGTGCCGGTAAAGCCCTTGACCTTGTCGCGAATGTCCTCGATCTCCTGAATGATGGAGTCTTCCGAGCGGCTCTGGATGATGCGGCCTTCGTGCTCGGTGATGGAGCAGAAGGTGCAGCCACCAAAGCAGCCACGCATGATGTTCACCGAGGTGCGAATCATCTCCCATGCAGGAATCTTGGTCTCGCCTTCGTGGCTGCCGTTTTCATCCGCGTAGCTGGGGTGCGGGCCGCGCGCGTAAGGCAGGCCAAACACATCGTCCATCTCAGCCGTAGTCAGCGGAATGGGAGGCGGGTTCAGCCACACATCACGCGCAGCCGTGCCCTCGCCATGCGCCTGCACCAGCGCACGGGCATTGCCGGGGTTGGTTTCCAGGTGCAGCACACGGTTGGCGTGGGCATACAGAATGGGGTCGCTCTTGACCTGCTCATAGCTGGGCAGGCGCAGCACCGTCTTTTCGCGGGGAGGCAGCTTGCGGCCGCTCTTGCCACGATTGGCCAGCGCATCGAACTGCACGGCCTGCACGGCAGGCATAGCTGGCACATTGGGGGCTGTACCGCAGGCGGTGCCGGGTGTCGCAGCTTGGGCACCGTCTTCCTTGGAACAGGACTGTCCCTGGGCTGCGGCCTGCTCGCTGGTGGTCAGATAGGGATTGATGAGCGCATCGATAGGGCCGGGTTCATCGACTTCGCTGGAGTCCACCTCGTACCAGCCCTCTTCCGACTTGCGGCGCACAAAGGCGGTACCGCGCACATCGGTGATGCTCTCCACTGGCTCACGGCGCGCAATGCGGTGTGCCACTTCAACCAGTGCACGCTCTGCGTTGCCGTAGAGCAGGATGTCGCACTTGCTGTCCACCACGATGGAGCGACGCACCTTGTCGCTCCAGTAGTCGTAGTGCGCAATACGGCGCAGCGAACCTTCGATGCCGCCCAGCACGATCGGCACATCGTTGTAGGCCTCGCGGCAGCGCTGGCTGTAGACAATGGCGGCGCGGTCGGGGCGCTTGCCGCCCACATCGCCAGGGGTGTAAGCATCGTCGGAGCGGATTTTGCGATCGGCCGTATAGCGGTTGATCATGGAGTCCATATTGCCCGCCGTCACGCCCCAGAACAGATTGGGTTTGCCCAGTACCTTGAAGGCCTCGGCACTCTGCCAGTCAGGCTGGGCGATGATGCCCACGCGAAAGCCTTGGGCCTCCAGCACGCGGCCAATCACTGCCATGCCAAAGCTGGGGTGGTCCACATAGGCATCGCCCGTGACCAGAATCACGTCACAGCTGTCCCAACCGAGCTGGTCCATCTCCGCACGGCTCATCGGCAAAAATGGCGCCGTACCAAAGCGCTTGGCCCAGTACGGGCGGTAGCTCGTCAAAGGCTTGGCGTCGCGCGGAAAGAAGGAAACATCAATGGGTGCGTTCATCGGAAGATGCTTGTGCTGAGACAGCAGTGAAAAATCAACCCGCCAGTTTACTTTTGCGCCTCAAACATTGGGGGCTGTAGGTGTATCGATGCTGTGTCACGCCCGGCCCATCCACATGCGTTACAACAGAAGTTTTCCCTCTGCTATTGCCTGCTTCCATGAGCATCGTGGTTTTTCACCTTCACAACACCGCGCCAGAAGACCAGACCCCTTCATGGCAACCCCAGTGCCGCGCCTATGAGGACCATGCCATGTCCCAGGCCTTGGCCGATTGCCAGCAGCTGCGCGCTGATCCACGCAATGCCCATGTCTGCATTTCTTCAGAAATGCGCGAGATGGTTGGCGGCCTGGGCGTCGCTGCCGTGGAGAACGGCCACACGCCTGATGGCCATGTCTATGACTGGAGCAAGGCTGGACGCGCAGGTGCGGTGCGCAGGCACAGATAAAAAACATAGCTGCTATCGCTTGCAAGATAAAGACTTCAGATACTTTTGCATCTGAAATCCTTTATTCACGGGCGCTAGCAGCTATCAATTAATTAGAAAGCTGCGCCTTCCAGCCAAAGTCCGCCAACCCGGGGAGTGCCGCCTGCGCCGCTGCATAGCCTGCGGCCATGGCCTCTTCCCCCCGGTGAAAATCCAGCAGCCCCAGATGCGCCAGTCGCGGGGCGATGACCAGCTCCGGCGGATCTCCCGCCATACGGCTGCGCGTAATACGCATCTGCATGATGTTGATGCTGGTCATGGCCACATCCAGCAAAGAGGGCATGGGCATGCGGTCTTCCTCCTGGGCATCGCTTTTGCGCCAGGGCAGGCTTTGCTGCAGGCGGCCCATCCAGTTCACTTCCGCCGTTGCCGCAGCTTCCTGTGGCTCCGCCTCCAGGACTGCCATGCTGTTTCGACGCATGGCGTGCTGCATCAGGTCTGCATTCAGGTCCACGGCAATCACAATGTCAGCGCCCAGCGCACGTGCCAGCGAGGCAGGCACAGGGTTGACCAGCCCTCCATCCACCAGCAAACGGCCTTCATGCACCACGGGCGTAAACAGGCCTGGCAAGGCAATCGAGGCCCGCACAGCGTCTGCTATCGAGCCATGGCGCAACCAGACTTCTGCACCAGAGTGCAGGTTTGTCGCGACGGCCGCAAAGGGAGTGGGCGAATCTTCAATGACAAAGTCCGCAAAATTGCGGCGCCAGAAGTTGATGAGTTTCTCGCCCTTGAGCATGCCGCCTGAGAGATTGAAGTCCATGAAGCCCCAGACATCGCGCATGCTCAGGCTGCGCACCCAGTCGGAAAAGCGTTCATGCTCGCCGGCCGCATGGACGGCGGCAACCAGCGCACCAATGGATGCACCGCAGACCACATCAGGCTTGATCCCCGCATCCTGCAAGGCCTGAATGACGCCCAGATGCGCCCAGCCACGGGCAGAGCCACTGCCCAGCGCAAGACCAATTTTGGGAATGCGTGGGGCCAGTGCCATTTACACGTCCTCGCCGCGAAGCAGTGCCAGCATCCCAGTCTCATCCAGCACGGGAACGCCCAGCTCCTGCGCCTTGGTCAGCTTGCTGCCTGCCTCTGCACCTGCGACCACATAGCTGGTCTTTTTGCTGACAGAGCCGCTGACCTTGGCACCCGCCGCTTCCAGCAGCTCCTTGGCCTCATCACGCCCCATGGTGGGCAGCGTGCCGGTCAGCACCACGGTCTTGCCCGCCAGAATCTGCGGCGCTTTTTCCGCAGGAGCGCCTTCCTCCCAGTGCACGCCGCACGCACGCAGCTGCTGCACCACCTCACGGTTATGAGGCTGGGCGAAAAAGGTATGAATGCTCTCGGCCACTACGGGGCCTACATCGCGCACTTCCAGCAGCTGCTCCACGCTGGCCGCCATGATGGCATCCAGCGTGCCAAAGTGGCGCGCCAGAGCCTTGGCGGTGGCCGCTCCCACATGGCAAATGCCCAGGCCAAACAGGAAGCGGTTGAGCGTTGTGGATTTGGACTTTTCCAGGGCATCGAGCACGTTCTGGGCGGACTTTTCTGCCATACGATCCAGCGATGCCAGATCGTCCAACCGCAGGCGGTACAGGTCTGGCAGGCTGCGCACCACATTGCCATCCACCAGCTGGTCCACCAGCTTGTCGCCCAGACCTTCAATGTCCATGGCGCGACGTGCTGCGAAGTGCAGCAAGGCTTCCTTGCGCTGTGCCGCGCAGAACAGCCCCCCTGTGCAACGGTGATTGGCTTCGCCCCTTTCACGCACCACCTCGGAGCCACAGATCGGGCAAGCGGCAGGCATGCGGAAGTTGGGCACATAGGCAGTGCGCTCACCGGGCACACGGCGCACCACTTCCGGAATCACATCACCCGCACGGCGCACGACCACGGTGTCCCCTACGCGCACGCCCTTTTTGCGGATTTCAAACAGGTTGTGCAGCGTGGCGTTCGTCACCGTCACACCGCCGACACTCACAGGCGCCAGGCGTGCCACGGGGGTGAGCTTGCCAGTGCGGCCCACTTGCACATCAATGCCTTCCATCACGGTAGGCATTTCTTCCGCTGGATATTTGTGGGCCACGGCCCAGCGGGGTTCACGCGTCACAAAGCCCAGCTGGCGTTGCAGCGCCAGGCTGTTGACCTTGTAGACCACCCCGTCCATTTCATAAGGCAGCTGCGGACGCTCCTGCCCCATGAATTCATGGAACTGCACCAGCTCGGCAGCACCATGCGCAATGCGCACCTGCGGCGCCACGGGAAAGCCCCAGGCCTTGAGCTGCATGAGCATGCCGTAGTGCGTCACAAAGTCGGGGCCGCCCTGCTCCACCGGCGTGACTTCACCCACACCGTAGGCAAAGAAAGACAGGGGCCGCTGCATGGCGATATTGGAGTCCAGCTGGCGCACCGAGCCCGCAGCCGCATTGCGCGGATTGGCAAACAGCTTGCCGCCTGCGGCTTCCTGCCGCTCATTGAGCTGGGCAAAGTCCGCGCGGCGCATATAGACCTCACCGCGCACTTCCAGCACCGGGGGCGCATCTGCTGGCAGGCTCAGAGGTATCTGACGGATGGTGCGGATGTTGTGGGTCACGTCCTCACCCACTTCGCCATCGCCGCGCGTGACGGCATGTACCAGCTTACCGTGCTCGTAGCGCAGGCTCATGGCCAGACCATCAAACTTGGGCTCAGCCACATATTCCACAGGCGCGGCGCTGTCGTCCAGCTCCAGCTCGCGACGCACGCGCGCATCAAAGGCCTCGGCACCGCTGGCTTCATTGTCCGTCTCGGTGCGAATCGACAGCATGGGCACCACATGGCGCACCGGCGTCAGACCATCGAGCACCGCGCCAATCACGCGCTGGGTGGGAGAGTCGGGTGTGACCAGCTCTGGGTAGGCACCTTCGAGTGCCTGCAATTGCTGGAAGACACGGTCGTACTCACCATCTGGCACCGTAGGCGCATCGAGCACATAGTATTCATGCGCCCATTGCTGCAGCTGCGCACGCAATGCCTGCACTTTGGCAACTACTGTTTTAGGAGCTGCTGGCGCAGGTTTTTCGGGCATTTCACTGCCAAACAGATCTAAAGTCTCGCTCATGCTTGCGTTGGCTGCTCACTTAATTGAACAAGCGACGCGCCAGCATGGAGCCTGCGGACAGCTCGCGCTGGTCCAGACGGTCGTACAGCTTTTGCAGATCGGCAGCGATGGGGTCAAACACCTGAGGCAACAGCTGGTAGCCGTTCTGGTCGCAGATAAAGCCGTCCATGTTTTCGCACAGTGCCTGCAGCACACGGCGCAGCTGTGCAAAAGGCTCTTCGCTGCGGGGCACCTGGGGCACGTCCAGACTCAGCCAGACTTCATGCACGGCGGTCTGGTCCAGATTGTCTGACTGCGCCGCCTGCGCGTCATAAGCCAGCGTCAGCAGCGGTGGCTGCACGCCGCAAGCCGAAGGCAGCAGCAGACGGCCGGGCATGGAAGATGTCACAAAGCCCAGGCTGGCTGCGTGCTGTTCGATATAGCCAGGGCTCCAGGCGGCGCGGCGTGGGCGCAGCACAAAGCTCAGCTGCGCATCGTGCTCGCTGGCGAACTGGTCCAGTTCACGCGCGCGGCCCACTTCCTGCAGCATGTCGGGCAGCTCGACAATGGCGTTGAGCGCATCGGCAAAGTTCTGCACCTTGGCCACAAACTCGGAAAATTCAATTTCATTGAGTGCACCCAGGCGGTTCGCCAGCTGCACACCGGCCTGGAAGGCCGTATAGCGCTGACCTGCACGCACAGCTTCCCATTCCTGCGTGGCTTCGTTCAGGCCTTCAATTCGGAAAGGCTTGCTACCTGCACGGCGTGTGGTGGGCTGCACCAGCAAGGCGGCCTCGCCCGTCACGGGGTGGTCCACACGAATGGGCGCAATCGCATCAATCAGACCATCCAGTGCCAGCTTGCGCTCTGCCGAGGGCTGCGCCGCACGCACAGCCTGAACAGGTTCAGTGCTTGCTGTGGTATCTGCCGATTCGGCAGCAGCCACGGCCTCTGGCGTCTGAGCAACATCCTGCGCAGGCACGGCATCCATGAGTGGTTCATCCACGGCAGCAGGTGCAGGCTGCGGCATGCTGGTGATGTCCAGACCATCGAGAGCAGGTTCAAAGCGTGCCGACGGTTCCAGTTGCGCCTTGTCGCCATCCACAGGGCGGGGACGCTTGGGCGCGTGGCGTCGATAGTTCCAGGCGTTGTAGGCCACGATCAGCCCCAGCAGGATGACTCCCACCACGGCCAGACTGATTTGAAGGGTACTCATGGAGTTGCTGTATCCCGTTATTCGTAATCAAGCGTGTGCCATGGATAGGGCCGATTCCATATCCACAGCCACAATGCGCGAAACACCCTGCTCCTGCATCGTGACGCCAATCAATTGTTGCGCCATTTCCATGGCAATCTTGTTGTGACTGATGAACAGGAACTGGGTTCCCCGGCTCATGCTGGCCACCAGTTTGGCGTAGCGCTCGGTATTGGCATCGTCCAGCGGTGCGTCCACCTCGTCCAGCAGACAGAAAGGCGCGGGGTTGAGCTGGAAGATGGCAAACACCAGCGCAATCGCTGTCAGTGCTTTTTCGCCGCCTGACAGCAGGTGAATGGTCTGGTTCTTCTTGCCCGGGGGCTGTGCCATCACCTGCACCCCTGCATCCAGAATTTCATCGCCCGTCATGATGAGCTTGGCCTGCCCGCCCCCGAAGAGTTCGGGGAACATGCGGCCAAAATGCGTATTGACGGTGTTGAAGGTGGCAGACAGGAGGTCGCGGGTTTCGTTGTCAATCTTCTTGATGGCGTTTTCCAGCGTGGTCATGGCCTCGGTCAGGTCAGCCACCTGCGCATCCAGAAACACCTTGCGCTCACGCGCCAGCTGCAACTCTTCCAGCGCCGCCAGGTTCACCGCGCCCAGCGCGGCAATCTCGCGGTGCAGACGGTCAATCTCGCTTTGCAGACCGTGGAGCTTGACGTTGCCTTCCAGAATGGACTGCGCCACGGCTGCCAGATCAGCGCCAGCTTCTGCCAACTGCTGCTCATACTGGGCACTGCCCAGCGCTGCAGCCTGCTCCTTGAGCTGGAACTCGGTAATGCGCGCACGCATGGGCTCCAGTGCCCGCTCAATCTGCGTGCGACGCTCATCACTGGCACGCAGCTTGTTGGTCAGGTCTTCGTATTCGCTGCGCGCAGCGGCCACCGCCTGCTCGCGCTCCATCTTCAGTGCCAGTGCATCCTGCAGGCCACCCTGCGCGGCGGCATCGTTGAGGCGACTTTGCTCGGCATAGGCACGCTCACGCTCTTCCAGCAGCGCCTTGGTTTGCTGCTCTGCGGTCTCCAGCGTGCGCTGCAGCTCAGCCTGTCGTGCCTGCATGCTGCGCTGGCTGAAGGTCGCTTCCTGCGCCTTGCGCTCCAGCGCACGCAGCTGCTCACGGCTTTCTGCCAGCTTGCGCTCGGCTTCAATGACTTTTTCGTCCAGCTGGGCGTGCAGTTCCTGGCTGTCGGCCAGCTGCATGTCCAGCTCTTCAAAGCGCGCCTCTGCGGCGACGGCCCGCTCCTGCAGATCATCCAGCGCCGCCTGTACTTCAGCCACATCGGCCTCAATCTGGGCGGTGCGTGCACGCGCCTGTTCAGCCTGCTGGGTCAGGCGCAGCATTTCCACCTGCAGCTCATGCGCCGATTGCTTGGCCTCGCTGGCTTCGCGGCGTGCGCTCACCAGGCGTTGAGAGGCATCGGCATAAGCCGCCTCGGCACGCACCAGCGCTGTACGAGCTTCTTCGCTGATCAACGCCTGCGCACGCAGTTCTTTTTCCAGGTGCTCAATTTCCTGAGCGCGTGCCAGCAGACCAGATTGCTCAGAATCCTGAGCGAAAAAGCTCACGCTGTGGGCCGTGACCGCATGGCCCGTGGGCACATAAATCGTTTCGCCAGCCTTGAGCTGAGCGCGATGGCTCAGCGCTTCATCCAGCGACTGCGCGGTGTAGCAGCCAGCCAGCCATTCGGTCAGCAGTGCTTTGAGGCCTGCATCCCCCACACGCAGCAGCTCTGCCATCAAGGGCAGGCCATTGCTGCTCAGGCTCAAGCTACCCTCAGGCTTGGAATAGAACGCCAGCCGTGCAGGGGGCGCATCCTTAGCGCCTGCACCCAGAAAGCCACGCACCATGTCCAGGCGGCTGATTTCCAGCGCCCCCATGCGCTCGCGCAGCGCTGCTTCCAGTGCATTTTCCCAGCCGGGCTCTACAGCAATGCGTGTCCACAGGCCCTGCAGGCCATCGAGTCCATGCTTGGCCAGCCAGGGCTGCAGCTTGCCGTCGGTCTTGACCTTTTCCTGCAGCGCCTTGAGCGCTTCCATGCGCGCAGCCAGTTCCGCCTGACGTGCAGTTTCCTGGTTCAGGGCCTGCTGGCGCTGGCGGCGCTCATCGTCGAGCTGCGGCACGTTGTCCTGCAGTTCCATGAGGGCCGCCTCGGCCATTTCGGCCATTTCGGCCGCATCTTCGTACTGGGCAGAAACCTGCTGCAGGCGTGCCTCATCGGGCGTGGCCAGTGCATTGCGGTCATTGCGCAGACGCTCCAGCCGACTTTCGTGCTGGCGCGTCTGCTCGTTGATGCTGCGCTGCTCTGCAGCCAGCACCTGAATCTGCTGCTGCACCTGCACCACCTGCTGGCGCTGCTCATTGGCCTTGTTCTGGGCGGCACGCAAGGCGTCTTCCAGATCAGGCAGGCGCATGCTTTGTTCTTCCAGCTGGGCAGCCAGCATTTCTGCCTGTTCTTCGGCATCCATGCCGTTTTCAGCCAGATGCTCCAGCTCCACCTCGGCATCTTCCTTGCGCTGCGCCCACTGGGCGATTTGCTCGGCCAGCTGCTGCAGGCGCTGCTCTACGCGCTGGCGGCCTTCGACCACATAGCGGATTTCGGCTTCGAGCTTGCCGACTTCGGCCGTGGCTTCGTACAGACGGCCCTGCGCCTGATTGACCTTGTCACCCGCTTCGTAGTGGGCCTGGCGCACGGCTTCCAGATCGGCCTCGATGTGGCGGATCTCCGCCATGCGGGCTTCCAGCTCGTTGACGGCCTGCAGACCTTCCTGGCGGATTTTGGTCAGATCGCCTTCGGCATCCTGCTTCTTCAGAAACCACAGCTGGTGCTGCTTGAGGGTGACGCTGGCCTGCAGCTCGTTGTATCTGGCAGCAACCTCGGCCTGCTTTTCCAGCTTGTCGAGGTTGGCGTTGAGTTCGCGCAAGATGTCTTCCACACGTGTGAGGTTCTCACGCGTATCAGACAGACGGTTTTCGGTTTCGCGGCGGCGTTCCTTGTACTTGGACACCCCGGCGGCCTCTTCGAGGAATAGACGCAGCTCTTCCGGGCGTGACTCGATGATGCGGCTGATCGTGCCCTGACCGATGATGGCGTAGGCGCGCGGCCCCAGTCCGGTGCCCAGGAACACATCCTGCACGTCACGACGGCGCACAGGCTGGTTGTTGATGAAGTAGGAGCTGTTGCCATCGCGCGTGAGCACGCGCTTGACGGCGATTTCCGTGAACTGGCCCCACTGGCCACCCGCGCGGTGGTCGCTATTGTCAAACACCAGTTCCACACTGGAGCGGCTGGCGGGTTTGCGGTGCGTGGTGCCGTTGAAGATCACGTCCTGCATGCTCTCGCCACGCAGCTCCGAGGCCTTGCTTTCGCCCAGCACCCAGCGCACCGCGTCCATGATGTTGGACTTGCCGCATCCATTGGGACCTACAACACCAATCAGCTGCCCAGGCAGCATGAAGTTGGTAGGTTCGGCAAAAGATTTGAAGCCAGACAGCTTGATGGAATTAAGACGCACGGAGATTCAGACTCGGAAGCAAGCAAAAGCAAAACGTATGAGTCGTGATAATACCGCGCCCTGTTACAGATGCCTGTAGCACCGAATCTTAAACTTTGTAACAAAACCCTGTTTATCGCTGATAAAACCAACGTCAGCAGCTCTGTTTTTAGGAGCAACCTTTCACTGCTGACACAGGTTGCACTTCAGGGGCAAGGTGATGTGGCCTGCAGGTTTGTGGCCTCAGCGGTATAGCTGCGTGCCCATGCCTCAAAGTCAGCCACGGGCTGCGGGCGACTGAACAGGTAGCCCTGCCAGAAGTTACAGCCGTTTTCTTCCAGAAATGCGCGCTGCGCTTCGGTTTCCACACCTTCAGCGATGACCTGCAGACCCAGACTGTGGCCCAGTGCAATGATGGACCGTGCAATGGCCGCATCGTTACTGCTGGTGACCACCTCGCGCACAAAGCCTTGGTCGATCTTGAGCTTGTCCAGCGGCAGGCGCTTGAGATAGCTCAGCGAGGAGTAGCCCGTACCAAAGTCGTCCAGCGAGAAGCTGACGCCCAGCGCCTTGAGCTGCACCATCTTGCGGATAGTGTCTTCCACATCCTCCAGCAGCATGCCCTCTGTGAGTTCCAGCTCCAGCCGCTCAGCTCGCGCACCCGTGACCTCCAGCGCCTGCTGCACCTGGGCGACAAAGTCGGGTTGGTAGAACTGACGGGGGCTGACATTGACCGACATACTCATCTGCGACAGCGCAGGATCCCGTGCCCAGCGCGCCAACTGGCGGCAGGCTGCATACAGCGCCCACTCACCCAGCGGCAGTATCAAGCCTGAATCTTCGGCCGCAGGCACAAACACTGCTGGAGATATCAGTCCCTTGCTGGGATGCTGCCAACGCAGCAGTGCCTCCGCGCCCATCACCTGCCCGTTGCACACCTGTGGCTGATAGAACAGATCAAACTCATGCCGCTCCAGAGCCAGGCGGATATCTTTTTCCATCTCCACCCGCGCACTGACGGCCTGCTGCATGCTGGGGTCAAAGAACTGCAGGCTGTCGCGCCCGGCGCTCTTGGCCTGATACAGCGCCAGTTCTGCGCGTTTCAGCAGTTCTTCCACCGAGTCATTCTGTCCGCTGAAAACCACTGCCCCCATGCTGACGGTGACATGGAAATCCTGCTCATTCAGATAAAAGGGGGTGCGCAGTGCCGCCAGGATGGTGCCACCCATCTGCTCGGTGCTGCGCCCGGCCTCCAGAGGATCCACGGGCAGATCTTCCAGAACCACGGCAAATTCGTCCCCGCCCTGACGGGCCAGGGTGTGCCGGCCTGCAATGCAGCCACTCAGGCGAGTAGCCACCAGCCGCAGCAGGGCATCGCCATGCTCATGACCCAGAGTCTCATTGAGCGCCTTGAAGTTATCAATATCGAGCAGCAGCAAGGCCCCCTTGCTTCCCCCACCCTTCTTGCTGCGCACCAGTGCCTCATGCAGGCGGTCGAGCAGCAGACGGCGGTTGGGCAACTGCGTCAGTGTGTCGTAGTCGCCCAGCCAGCGGATCTGGGCTTCTGCCGCCTTGCGCTGGCTGACATCTACAAAGCTCAGCAACACGCGGCCATCGAGAAAGCGGCCCGACACTTCCACGGGCAGCTCTCGCCCATCCTTGGCACGCAGCAGGTATTCGGCAGCCAGCATGTTCATGCTGTTGCCCACAACGTTGCTGCGTACAGAGGCCAGGCGCTGCAGCAGTCTGGCATGCTCCAGCGTATCTACACAGAGCTTGCGCCACATGGCGGACTCATCAGGGATGTCTGACTGCTGCCAGCCGGTCATGGACTCAAACTGGTGATTGATGAACTCAATATTGCCCACCACACCCACCACGACAAAGCCCACCGGCATGTAACGCAGCATTTCGCTGGAATAGGCTTCACGCGCCTGTAGCTGCTGCTGCATGTGATAGCGCTGACTGACATCCTGCAACAGCACAATATGGCTGCCCGGCAGTTCACGCCCATGCTCGCGCAAGGGAGCCAGCCACATTTCAGCCCATACGGTGCTGCCATCCGCGCGCAGCACCTGAAAAACCTGACTGTGGTGCCCCTGCTGGCCATGGCGCAGCTGTGCCAGTGCCTGCTCGCAGCTCTCCCTGTCCTGCGGCTGCAGCATACCCAGCAGGCCCTTCAGGGTCAGTCTGCTGGACAACTCCCCGGCAATCTCACAAAAACGTGCGTTCACATGCAGAAACTGCCCGGTCTGGGCATTGACTTCTGCCACCCCGATCGCGTGCTGATGGAACAGCGCATTGAATCGACCCGTGCGATAACGCAGCAAGTTGTTCTTGGCCTGCACTTTGAGCAGCGCACGCTCACGCTGGCGTGCCGCCAGGGCAAGCATGCTGGCAAGCAGCAGCGTTGTGAGAAGGCCCAGAGCGCCTATGGCCCAGGGGTACAGGCGTTCAGCGCTCGACAGGACCTGTGGGTGGCTCGCATAGTCCAGACGCCAGCTGCGCCCCAGGATATCGAATGACCTGACGCCCTGTGTGTCAGGCGCCATGGCATTCCATTCCTGTGAAACATAAAGGGGCTGCTCGTCGTACTGAACCATATTGCCGGGCAATACGCTGCCCACGTCCGACAGGCTGATGGCCGTATTACGCAGCAAGCCCTGCTCCTGCAGGTCTTCAATCAGCGCGTCCAGGCGCACCCCCATATTGACCGTACCAACCAGTCTTGGCACAGCTTCTTCCAGGCGCTGAAATGGCACGGAGATCAGCACTCCCACCACGCCGTGCGGGAGTTGCCGCAACTGCAGCGGCTCGGACATGCGTGGTGTTGTGCGCGGCGCATTTTTATAGGCGTACAGCTCAGCCGCAGGATGTGCGATGGCATCCGACCCCACCAGCCTGGAAGCAGCCTGCTCCGGCCAGATCTGATCTACCACGTTATAGGTCTTGCGCTGTGGATCCCAGGCGGGCATTTGCTCGATGGAAACACGCTCCGCTTCGCCCAGCTCTGCCACAAGACTGTCGCGATACTCCAGATATTCATCGGGCAACATGCGCAAAGACACGGACAGAGACACGATGCCCGGGTAGCGATAGGGCAGTTGCTTCACCACCGTCTTTTGCAGGAAGTCACGGCGCGATCTGTGTGTCGATGACATCTCAAAGATCGGCTGCATGCCACGCAGCAAATCTGCATAGGTGGTCATGCGCTGCTGCAAAGAAGCTGCAAACAGCTCAATTTCATGATCGACGCGGCTTTGCTCCTCCTTATCCTGACGGTCCAACAATACATTGACTACCCCGGCAGAGGCCAGCACTCCTGCACAGAAGACAACAGAAGCAGGGGCCCAAAGCAACCAGGTTTTTTTGAGTCTTGTACGTATTACCGTCATAAAAGCAGGAAGCCGCCATCAAAATGGCGGTCAGCAGAAAAGAGTCGGCTGCCCCATCCCTGCAGCCTTCAAATGCAAACAAATATTACCTGAGAATCAGTGCGATTTGGCTATCACGCAGACAAAGTTGATTGAGTTCTGCTTCTGCTGGGCTTATGAGCTGGCCATATTTTTGGGGCGAAATGGCCACGCCTGCATCGCATGGCACACGTGGCACAAGGTGATATGGCACAAGCTATCAGCACTACGGTTGCAAGCGCTCTTCCAGCGGTTTGGCCATGCCTTTCAGAAAGCGCCACACCACCTGGATGCGCGGCACCGTTCGCGACTCCTGCGGCATGCTCATCCAGAATGTTTTCTCGAAAGTGGCCGTATCTGGCAGCACGCGCTGCAGCAGCGGGTCCTTGTCCGCCAGAAATGCAGGCAGCACTGCCAGCCCTGCCCCTGCACGCACGGCTGCGTACTGCGCAGCAATGCTGGTGCTACGAAATACGTACTGCCGTGGCTTGTAAATCTGGGCCAGCAACTGCAGCTCCTTGGTGAAGAGCAAGTCATCCACATAGTCAATGAACTGGTGGTGGCGCAAATCCTCGCTGCTGCGCACCAGAGGTCTGCGTGCCAGGTACTGACGCTCGCCATACAGATATAGGTGGTAGTCCGCCAGCTTGCTCACCACCACCGTGCCCCGCTTGGGCCGCTCCAGCGAAATCACGATGTCCGCCTCACGCCGTGACAGGTGCATCAGCCGGGGCAAGGCCAGCAGGTCTATGGAAAGCTTGGGGTACTGCTGGGCCAGCTGGGCCAAAGGTGCGGCCAGCAGTTGCACCCCCAGCCCTTCCGGCACTCCCACGCGGACCATGCCTGCCACCTCTGCCGCAGCGCTGGCCTGCGGCATGGACAGCTGCTCCATGCCACGCACGGCTTGCTCCATGGCCTGCGCCACAGGCCAAAGCTGCTGCCCGGCTGCATTGAGTCTGTGGCCCGAGGCCTCACGCACAAACAGCGGGCAACCCATGTGCTGCTCCAGCGCCTGAATGCGCCGCGCCACCGTGGTGTGTTCCACGCCCAGTACGCGTGCAGCCCCAGCCAGCGTGCCGGTCTGTGCCAGCGCTGCAAAAAAACGCAAATGGTCCCAGTCCATATCCAGCAGTGTGCCTGTGCATTTATGCAAAGCCAAGGTGCGTAAACGCGTATTGCTGCAGCAGATTTGCACATCTAGGATGGCTTCCATACCCATGAAAACACTTGAGAAGGAGACAACAGCATGAATGCAGCAGCACAAGCCGGCGTACTGGCACCCAGCGTCAAACTCTTGATCAACGGCGAGTTTGTAGAGTCCAAGACCACGCAATGGCGCAATGTGGTCAACCCCGCCACCCAGGAGGTGCTGGCCCGCGTGCCCTTTGCCACGCCCGAGGAAGTGAATCTGGCCGTCAGCAATGCCAAGCAAGCTTTCAAGACCTGGCGCAAAACGCCCATTGGCACCCGCGCCCGCATCTTCCTGAAACTGCAGCAGCTCATCCGTGAAAACATGAAGGAGCTGGCCGCCCTGCTCACAGCCGAGCAAGGCAAGACCCTGCCTGATGCCGAAGGCGATGTGTTCCGTGGTCTGGAAGTGGTAGAGCACGCAGCCAGCATTGGCAACCTGCAGCTGGGCGAGCTGGCCAACAACGTTGCCAACGGGGTGGACACCTATACCCTGCTGCAGCCACTGGGCGTGTGTGCAGGCATCACCCCCTTCAACTTCCCGGCCATGATTCCGCTGTGGATGTTCCCCATGGCCATTGCCACGGGCAATACCTTTGTGCTCAAGCCTTCCGAGCAAGATCCACTGGTGACCATGCGCCTGTGCGAGCTGGCACTGGAAGCTGGCATCCCCCCCGGCGTGCTCAATGTGGTGCATGGCGGCGAGGACGTGGTCAACGCGATCTGCGACCACCCCGACATCAAGGCCATCAGCTTTGTGGGCTCGACCAAGGTGGGCACCCATGTCTACAACCGCGCCAGCCTCAACGGCAAGCGTGTGCAATGCATGATGGGCGCGAAAAACCACGCCATCGTGCTGCCTGATGCGAACAAGGAGCAAACCCTCAACGCCCTGGCTGGCGCAGCCTTTGGTGCGGCGGGCCAGCGCTGCATGGCCGTGTCCGTGGCGGTGCTGGTCGGCGAAGCCCAGCACTGGATCCCTGAGCTGGTGGAAAAAGCCAAGACGCTCAAGGTGTCCGCAGGCACCGAACCCGGCACCGACGTAGGCCCACTGGTCTCCTGCGCGGCGCTTTCCCGCGTGGAGGGGCTGATTGAACGTGGCGTTGCCGAAGGTGCCAAGCTGGAGCTGGATGGCCGCAGGCCCCAGGTGCCCGGCTATGAAAAGGGCAACTTCGTGGGCCCGACCATCTTCAGCGGCGTCCAACCCGGCATGAGCATTTACGACCAGGAAATCTTTGGCCCCGTGCTGTGCCTGGTCGCAGCTGAGAGCATCGACGAAGCCATAGCCTTCATCAACGCCAACCCCAACGGCAACGGCACAGCCATCTTTACGCAGTCCGGCGCAGCGGCACGCAAGTTCCAGGAAGACATTGATGTGGGCCAGGTCGGCATCAATGTGCCGATTCCCGTGCCTGTACCCCTGTTCTCCTTCAGCGGCAGCCGCGCCTCCAAGCTGGGCGATCTGGGCCCTTACGGCAAGCAGGTCATCCTGTTCTACACCCAGACCAAGACCGTGACCGCACGCTGGTTTGACGACAGCACCACGGGCCAGGGCGTGAACACCACCATCAGCCTGAAGTAAGCCCCAGGCCACAGCCCGCTCTGAGATGATGGAGGCATGCGAATGACTTCTCTCTTTCTCGGGCTGGCTGTGCTGGCCCCTGCCGCCGCATGGGCGCAAGCGGGTGCGGCCTGCGTGCCGGACAGCGCGGCTGCCGAACATGTCAACGCCTGTGCCGTGCAGCGCTTTCAGGCCATCGACAGCGCGCACCACATCCTATATGGCGATGTGATGCGGGCCCTGTCTGCCAACGAGCGGCCGCTGCTGCGCAAGGAGCAGTCGGCCTGGAACCGCCAGCGCCACGCGACCTGCAAGGCACGCCATGCGGCCGATGAAGCAGCGGCTAACTGGCCACAGCGCTTGCATGAATGCCTGAGCGAGCTGACACAGGAACGGCGCCAGGATTTGATGCACTGGCTGCACCACGGCGCACCCGCCCAGCGCTAGCGCCCACAGCAGCCATGGAGAAACTGAACAAGAGCCGCTAACAGCGCCCAGCAAACCGCGGGTTTGCGTTTGAGACGAGGCGCGAAGCCGCAGACAGTACCAAGCGTACGGCAAGGCTTCGCAACAACGTATCAAGGGTGGTGTTAGCGGCGAAAAAGGAGACCACCATGGACTTTGAACTGAGCGAAGACCAGCGCGCATTTGCAGAGACTGCCCGCCAGTTTGCGCAAGAACAACTCGCTCCCCATGCCGCGCAGTGGGATGCGCAAGGCATCTTCCCGCGCGAAGCGATTGCACAGGCTGGAGAGCTGGGCTTTTGTGGGCTGTACGCACCAGAATCCATTGGCGGGCTGGCCCTGCCCCGGCTGGATGCCACGCTGGTGTTCGAGGAAATGGCCGCCGTGGACCCCAGCACCACGGCCTTTATCACCATCCACAACATGGCCACCTGGATGCTGGGTACCTGGGCAAGCGATGCGGTCAAGGCCGAATGGGGGCCACTGCTGACCAGCGGCCAGAAACTGGCCAGCTACTGCCTGACTGAGCCGGGCGCAGGCTCTGACGCGGCCTCGCTCAAGACCCGCGCCGAGCGCGTGGGTGAGGAATATGTGATCCACGGTGCCAAGGCCTTTATCAGCGGCGCGGGCAGCACCGATGTGCTGGTGCTCATGGCGCGCACGGGCGCAGCAGACTCTGGGGCCAATGGCATCAGCGCCTTTGCCGTGCCTGCGGATGCCCCTGGCATCAGCTACGGCAAGAAGGAAGAAAAAATGGGCTGGAACAGCCAGCCCACGCGCGTCATCAACTTTGACAAGGTGCGCATTCCCGCACACAACCTGCTGGGCAGCGAGGGCGAAGGCTTCAAGATCGCCATGAAGGGGCTGGACGGCGGGCGCATCAATATTGCCACCTGCTCGGTGGGCGCAGCCCAGGGCGCGCTCACGCAGGCGCAGCAGTACATGCAGGAGCGCAAGCAGTTCGGCAAGCAGCTGACCAGCTTTCAGGCCTTGCAGTTCAAGCTGGCCGATATGGCGACCGAGCTGGTCGCCGCGCGCCAGATGGTGCGGCTGGCTGCCAGCAAGCTGGACGCAGGCGCACGCGACGCCTCCACCTACTGCGCCATGGCCAAGCGCTTTGCCACCGATGCGGGTTTCATGGTCTGTAACGAAGCCCTGCAACTGCACGGCGGCTATGGCTATCTGCGTGACTTTCCGCTGGAGCGCCTGCTGCGTGATGCTCGCGTGCACCAGATTCTGGAAGGCACGAACGAGATCATGCGCCTCATCATTGCGCGGCGCATGCTGGAGGCGGATGCGCCACAGGCCCTGCGCTAACACTATCAAAACAAAAGCTGCCAGCGCTTGAAATATCTAGTTTTCAGACATAAAACATCTTGAAAGCTAATAAATACAGGCACAAGCAGCTATCTATTTTTAATAAGGAGACAGCATGACAACGATTGCATTCATTGGCCTGGGCAATATGGGTGCGCCCATGGCCATCAACCTCGCCAAGGCCGGACACGACGTGCACGCCTTTGACCTGTCCAGAGAAGCTATTGCCAAAGTCGTGGCCGAAGGGGGAACAGCTGCCGTCAGCGCGCAGGATGCCGTGGAAGGCGCCAAGGTGGTCATCACCATGCTGCCCGCCAGCCCGCATGTGGAAGCGTTGTTCCTCGGCAAGGACGGCGCACCCGGCCTGCTGACCCATATCGCCCCCGGCACGCTGGTCATTGACAGCTCCACCATTGCCGCCGCCAGCAGCCAGAAGGTGGCCAAGGCGGCCGATGCAGCAGGTATTGACTTCATGGATGCACCCGTCTCCGGTGGCACTGGCGGTGCGATTGCTGGCACATTGACCTTCATGGTGGGCGGCACAGCCTCGCAGCTCGAGCGCGCCAGGCCTTATCTGGAAAAAATGGGGGCCAACATCTTCCACGCAGGCCCTGTGGGCGCAGGCCAGACGGCCAAGATCTGCAACAACATGCTGCTGGGCATTTTGATGATTGGCACCAGCGAGGCCATTGCCCTGGGCGTAGCCAACGGGCTGGACCCCAAGGTACTGTCCGAAATCATGCGCCGCAGCTCAGGCGGCAACTGGGCGCTGGAGAAATACAACCCCTTCCCCGGCGTGCATGAGAACGCCCCTGCCAGCAAGGGCTACGCAGGCGGCTTTGGCACCGACCTGATGCTCAAGGACCTGGGGCTGGCCCAGGAAAATGCCAGCCACGTCAAGGCCAGCACCCCACTGGGTGGACTGGCCCGTTCCATTTACGCGCAGCACAGCCTCAAGGGCAATGGTGGGCTGGACTTTTCCAGCATCATCCAGGCCTTCCAGCCCCGGGCGTAGGCGCAAGCCATTACGCTGCCCCACCGGCGAGAAGATGCAAAAAGCCAGCTGGAACATATCCAGCTGGCTTTTTTTGCAAGTGCTATGTACCTGCTTCGGACCTGTCTATGCAGCCGCCTTATCGCAAGCTGTGTGCCTTGCACAGGGCGCATCGGTTTTTGATGGCTGCTGTACTGGTGCCGTGGCGCGGCTCAGAGGCAGCACCATGCACATGCCCCACTGCCTGGCGGTGGTGCGCAGCACACGCAACACTTGCTGCGACGGCGCAGCCTGCACAAACGGTCTGGTGGTCGGTGTCATGGTCCTCCTCCTTGCAGCAGCGAGAGCGCAGGCTGCTTATTACTTCACGTAAATCTGGTCAAAGCTGCCGCCATCGGCAAAGTGTGCCTTGTCCGCCTTGGCCCAGCCACCAAAGGCCTGGTCAATGGTGAACAGCTCCAGCTGGGGGAACTGCTGCGCAAACTCGGCCTTGATCTTGTCGTTGGTCGGGCGGTAGTAGTTGCGCGCTGCAATCTTCTGGCCTTCCTCAGAGTACAGGTACTCCAGATAGGCCTGCGCCACCTCACGAGTGCCCTTCTTGTCTACGACTTTGTCTACCACGGCAACGGTAGGCTCGGCCAGAATGGAAATCGAAGGTGCCACGATTTCAAACTTCTCGGGGCCAAACTCCTTCAGTGCCAGAAAGGCTTCGTTCTCCCAGGCCAGCAGCACATCACCCACGCCACGCTGCACAAAGGTGATGGTGGAGCCACGCGCGCCGGTGTCCAGCACGGGCACGTTTTCGTAGAGCTTTTTCACAAACTCCTTGGCCTTGGCTTCATCGCCACCGTTTTTGCGCTTGGCAAATTCCCAGGCCGCCAGGTAGTTCCAGCGTGCGCCGCCCGAAGTCTTGGGGTTGGGCGTAATCACCTGCACGCCGGGCTTGACCAGGTCATCCCAGTCTTTCAGGTTCTTGGGGTTGCCTTTTTTGACGAGAAACACAATCGTCGATGTGTAAGGCGCGCTGTTCAGGGGCAGCTTCTGTTGCCAGTCAGCCGCCAGATGGTTGCCGTTCTTGACCAGGGCATCAATATCACCCGCCAGCGCCAGCGTGGCCACATCGGCGTCAATGCCGTCAATGATGGAGCGCGCCTGTTTGCCCGAGCCGCCGTGCGACTGCTTGACGCTCACGTCCTGGCCGGTTTTTTCCTTCCAGTGCTTGGCGAATGCCTTGTTGTAGTCCACGTACAGCTCACGGGTCGGGTCGTAGGAGACATTGAGCAAGGTCACGGGCTTAGCAGCGAAAGATGGCACTGCGCCCAAGGAGAAGCCCACCAGAAGGCTGAGGGCAACAGGAAACTTGATAAAGTTGCGGCGATTTTTCATGTTCTGCTTTCTTGGGAATGTGGTGACAAAACGGTGCGTTGCGGTGCTTTTTGTTCGTCGCCCTGCATTCTGAAAGCAAGATTTCAAAACTTAAACCAATAAGATTTCAGTTCTTTATTACCTAAACATCTGAAATCCATAGAGGAACCCCATGGCACGTACTGTTCATTGCATCAAACTAGGTCAAGACGCTGAAGGTTTGGACTTCCCTCCCTACCCCGGCGAGCTGGGCAAGCGCATTTTTGAAAATGTGAGCAAGCAAGCCTGGGCCGACTGGCTCAAGCACCAGACCATGCTGGTCAACGAAAACCGCCTGAACCTGGCCGATGCCCGTGCCCGCCAGTACCTCGCCCGTCAAATGGAAAACCACTTCTTCGGTGCCGGTGCCGATGCAGCGGCCGGCTACGTACCCCCAAGCGCCCAGTAAAGCCAAATGGAAGTGGTTTCACCAAAACCACTTCTTTGGCAGCGGCGCAGACGCTGCGGCGGGATATGTCCCGCCATCGGCGTAATGCAATGAAGCCGATCAAGAAGGGGTTTGAACAAAACCACTTCTTCGGTGCCGGTGCCGATGCAGCGGCCGGCTACCTGCCCCCAAGCGCGTAATTGCGCCTGCAGCACTGCCTGCCCCAAAGCCCATCCCCAAACGGATGGGCTTTTTTGTGGCCGCATGCCCTTGCACGCACAGCAAAGGCCTGGACTCGGTCCATAATCACAAGTTTTGGATTCCGTGGGAGAGCGAGGCAGCCTTATCCGGCCCGCCTCCGCCGAAGGCGCAAACTCCCATAATCGCTCAGGCACAAGTACCACGGAACACATACGCCGACTGGAGAGCAGCCGGGGTCAGCACTGACCAGCCGGTTCACCGAAGGGGCAAGCGCACCCATGCCGAAACAGGGGTTGCGCAAAAACTCTCAGGTAAAAGGACAGCGGGAGAGGCTTATTCCATGCCCCACAAGCCTCTTGCCACTGGCAGGCTGCTGGCGCGTGGACTCACCCGTCATGTGTCACTGTGTCCACCTTGCTTGACTTTCTGCATTCCGTCTTCAGCACCCAGCTGAACGTCATTCTGGTCATCTACCTGATCGCCATCACCGCCGAAGCCATGTCTGGCGCGCTTGCTGCCGGGCGGCGCAATATGGATATTTTTGGCGTGGTCGTGATTGCCTTTGTCACCGCACTGGGCGGCGGCACCATCCGTGACATGGTGCTGGGCAACTACCCCATTGGCTGGACGCAGCACCCTGCCTATGTCTATCTGGTGGTGTCTGCCGGTCTGTTGACCACCATCATTGCGCGCTACATGCAGCGCATGAAGCATCTGTTCCTGCTCATGGATGCCATGGGCCTGATTGCTTTTTCGCTGATTGGCAGCGATGTGGCCATCAAGCTCGGCTATGACCCGCTGGTCGTGGTCATGGCAGGCATGATTACCGGCATCAGCGGCGGCATTTTGCGCGATGTGCTGTGCAACCAGGTGCCCGTGGTCTTCCGCCGTGAGCTGTACGCCAGCGTCTCCATGATCGTCTGCCTGCTGTATCTGGGCCTGCAGTGGCTGCAGGTGCCGCTGGGCATCAGCACGGCACTGTGCTTTGCTGGCGGCCTGGCGTTGCGTCTGGCAGCCATCCGCTTTGGCTGGCGACTGCCCGTGTTTTCCTACCAGCAGCGCTGGGAGTAAATCTCGTTGCTGCACTGATTGACTGCGTTTCATGCCTGCCTCTTTGGCCTCCTGCCCTCTTCACCCTGACCTGCTTGCCTGGCAAGGCCGCACCTGCTGGCGCATGCTCAGCACGGACTTTGCGCAGGGCCAGCACTTTCTGCAGGCATGGGCAGCGTGGCAGGCCGATGCGCAGCGCAGCCAGTTGCTGCATTTCACCGGCATCCTGGCGCAGCCGCTGGCTGCAGATGCCGTGCTGGCGCAAGCCCCTGCAGCATGTACAGCGCAAGCCCGGGAGCTGGCACAGCAGCTGTACGGGCTGCTGCCCGGCGTGCACCGCCTGAGCTTTGCGCAAGGCCGTGTGCTGCTGACGCTGTGGGTGGGCGACGCCCAGACCATGCTGCGCCAGCAGACCAGCACAGCCGATGCTCTGCTGCTGCACCCTGAATTTCTGACCGACGCCTACAGCGTCAAAGCCCTGGCGCGCCACTGCCAGCGTGGCAGCGTGCTGCAGCTCAGTCAGCCTTCAGCGCCACTGCAGCAGGCACTGCAAGCTGCTGGCTTTGCCTTCGCAGATGGCCACGAGCCGCCACTGGCGCACTACGCACCGCGCTGGGAGCCTCGCAAGCGCAGTGCTGGGGAACACGAAGCTGTCACTCAGCCGGGCACAGCACTGGTCATCGGCGCGGGGCTGGCTGGCTGCGCCGTCGCGCGCAGCCTGGCCGTGCGCGGCTGGCAGGTCACCGTGCTCGGCGCAGGGGATGAACCGGCCGATGGTGCATCTGGCCTGCCTGCGGGCTTGTTCTGCCCCCATGTCTCGCCCGACGACAGCGTACTCTCACGCCTGTCACGCAATGGGGTGCGGCTGACGCTGCAGCGCCTGCGCGACCTGTGCGAAAAAGATCAGGACTGGGGCCTGAGCGGCGTGCTGGAGCACTGCACCGATGGCGGCACAGGCCTGCCTGCCAGCTGGGCCAACGGCCCCGGCGCGCAATGGAGCCATGCCACCACCGCAGCGCAGCTACAGACCGCAGGGCTGGATGCCGACACCATCGCCTGCTGGCATGCACAGGCGGGCTGGGTGCGGCCTGCGCAGCTGGTCAAGGCACAGCTGGCGCATCCTCAGATTCGTTTTCAGGGCAACACGCAGGTGAACCGCCTGGCTCGCAGCGAAGGCGGTCAGTGGCAGGCGCTCGACAATGCCGCTCAGGTGATCGCCCAGGCAGATCTGCTCATCCTCGCCTGTGGCCCTGCCACGCCTGCCTTGCTGCCTGAGGGCGTGCAGTGGGAGCTGCAGTCACTGCGCGGCCAGATCAGCTGGGGCTGGCACACAGCTGCCAATGCCACAGCGCTGCCGCCCTTTCCCGTCAACGGCAATGGCAATCTGGTCACGCATGTCCCCATGCAGGGTGGCCATGCCTGGGTCATGGGCTCTACCTTTGAGCGCGATGTGGACACCATGCCCATCAGCCAGGCCGATCAGGACGCCGCCCATGTCGTCAATTACGACAAGCTCTCCACCCTGCTGCCACGCAGCGCGCCGGTGTTGCAACCTTGGTTTACGCCCGGAGACGAGCACTGCCAGCCCACCTGGGGCCGTGTGCGCTGCGCCAGTCATGACCGCCTGCCCATTGCAGGGCCCGTCAGCCAGGCTGCGCCCGGGCTCTGGGCCAGCACAGCCATGGGCGCGCGAGGCCTGACCCTGTCTGTGCTCTGTGGCGAACTCATCGCGGCCCAGCTGCATGGCGAGCCTTTGCCACTGGACCACAAGCTGGCCCAGCACCTGGGCACAGAGCGCCTGGCGCGCAGTATCAAAAAAGAGAGCTGCTAGCACATATAAACCCTTGTTTTCAAAATAGAAAGTACCTCAACCCCTGAATTTTCCTGCGGTATAAGCTACATTTTTGTTTTTCTTATTTCTCAGACCATGTATACCGCTCTCAAACACTCCCACATGCTGCTGGCCGTGCTCACGCTGCTGGCGTCGATAGCCTTTGTACTCATGGCCTGGAAGGCAGCGCCTGCAGCACGCAGCCCACTGGCTTATGTGTTCACCCGTATCTTTGGCGGCCTGGCCGCGCTCACAGGACTGGCAGTGACCTTTGTCGGCCCCTGGCAGCAGATGATGTACCCCTACATCGGCCTGGTTCTGTTCGTGGTGCACGGCCTGTCTGCGGGTTTCGCGAAGCGTACCAGCGCCGCTGAACAGCTGACGCTGCGCCGCGGCCTGCTGGCATTGCAGCTGCTGATACTGGTAGCACTGTGTGCACTGATGGCCATCAAGCCTTTTTAAGTCATTGACTTAGCACAAGCGCCAAGCTCCTTCGGGAGCTTTTTTTGCGCCGGTTTGCTGCAATCTGCGCAGATCTATATAACAAAAAGAGATAGTTCAAAAACAAAATAATATTTTGAAATCATAAAGAGCTTGCTTACAGTCCGCAGCCAGCGTGAGGCCTTCAGCCGTTGAATGCCTTTACCCACGACAGCGACTGCACCATGTACCAATACACAGAATTCGACAAAGCATTCCTCAAGCAACGGGCCGCCCAGTTCCGTGACCAGCTCGAACGCTGGCAGACCGGCAAGCTCTCTGAAGACGATTTCCGTCCGCTGCGCCTGCAAAACGGCTGGTATGTGCAGCGCTACGCACCCATGCTGCGCGTGGCCATTCCCTACGGTGAAGTGAACAGCCAGCAAATCCGCGTGCTGGCCCGTGTGGCCCGTGAGTACGACGAGCCTGAAGCCGAAGTCTTCAAGCAGGCCATGGAAGGCCAGGGCAAGCTGGGCACCAAATTCCTGCCTACACACTGCGCCCACTTCACCACCCGCACCAATGTGCAGTTCAACTGGATTCCACTGTCCAAGGCCGCGGACGTCATGGAGCTGCTGGCCACAGCCAATCTGCACGGCATCCAGACCAGCGGCAACTGCATTCGCAACACCACCACCGATGCGCTGGCGGGTATTGCCGTCGATGAAATCGTGGACCCCCGCCCCTACGCCGAAATCCTGCGCCAGTGGACCACCCTGCACCCAGAGTTCGCCTTCCTGCCCCGCAAGTTCAAGATTGCCATTTCGGGTGCCAAGGAAGACCGCGCAGCCACCGGCTGGCATGACGTGGGCCTGCACCTGGTCAAGAACGAAGCCGGTGAGATTGGCTTCAAGGTCTTCGTCGGTGGCGGCATGGGCCGCACGCCCGTCGTCGGCACGGTGATTCGTGAGTTCCTGCCCTGGAACCAGATCATGAATTACATCGAAGCCATTGTGCGCGTGTACAACGAGCTGGGCCGCCGCGACAACAAATACAAGGCGCGCATCAAGATTCTGGTCAAGGCCGAAGGCCAGGCCTATATCGATGCCGTGGAAGAAGAGTACCGCCAGATTCTGGAGGTGGACGGTGGCCCCCACACCATTCCACAGGCCGAGTTTGACCGCGTAGCGGCCTGCTTTGTGGACCCAGTCCTGCCAGAGATTGCCGATGTCAACCCATCGCTTGCAGAGCAGGCACTGATTGATTACGCCGCCAAGACGCCCGCTTTTGCCCGCTGGCTGACACGCAATGTGCACCAGCACCGCAATCCGCAGCTGCGCGCCGTGACGCTGTCCTTCAAACGCCCCGGCCAGGCCCCCGGTGATGCATCCGCCTTGCAGCTGGAAGCACTGGCGGAACTCATGGACCAGTTCTCCGCAGGTGAGGCACGCATCACCCACGACCAGAACGTGCTCCTGCCCTGGGTGCATGTGAGCCAGCTGACTGCGCTGTACGAAGCCGCACGCGCGCTGGGACTGGCCAGCGCCAATGTGGCCCTGCTGACCGACATGATTGCCTGCCCCGGTGGCGACTTCTGCGCACTGGCCAATGCCCGCAGCCTGCCAATTGCCGAAGCCATCACCCAGCGCTACCAGGATCTGGACGAGCTGGACGACATTGGCGACATCGACCTGCACATCAGCGGCTGCATCAACTCCTGCGGTCACCACCACAGCGGCCACATCGGCATTCTGGGCGTGGATAAGGACGGCAAGGAGTGGTACCAGGTCACGCTGGGCGGCTCGGACGGCTCCAAGCTCTCGGGCGACACCGTCGCTGGCAAGGTGATTGGCCCCTCCTTCTCTGCAGCCGAAGTGCCTGATGTGCTCGAAGCCGTCTTGACCACTTACCGCGACCTGCGCACACAGGGCGAGCGCTTTATCGACACCGTTCGCCGTGTGGGGCTGGACCCCTTCAAGGAAGCTGGCAAGGCTGCGCGCCACCCCGCGCCTGAAGCCGTAGAAGCCGTCTGAATACCAAGAGAAGAACAAGGATTGAATGATGAAAATCTTGGCCCATACCGACTACCAGAGTCCCGCCGAGAGCGGCAACGGCATCCTGGTGCTTGCCAATGACGTGAATGTGCTGGATGTGAATCTGGACGGCGTCACACAGATTGACCTGCACTTTCCCGCCTTTACCGATGGCCGCGCCTTCACACAGGCCTACCTGCTGCGCCGCCGCCGCAAGTTTGCAGGTGACATCCGCGCCACGGGCGATGTGCTGATTGACCAGCTGGTGCAGATGTACCGCACAGGCTTTAGCACCGCCGTGCTGTGCGAAGGCGTAGACCAGGCTGATGCACAGCGCCAGTTTGAGCGCTTCAGCGGCTTCTATCAGGCCGACGCCGTCAACCCCAAGCCCCATTTTGTGGAGGAGGCATGAGCCAGCTCGACCTTGCCAAAGTCAATGCCGCACTCGGCCACGATGCAGAAGGTCTGGTGCGCTGGGCACTGGGCCTGAACAAGCGCGCCATTGTCACGACCAACTTTCGCCCGTTTGAGGCCGTGATCCTGCACATGGTCAGCCAGGTACAGCCCGATGTGCCCGTGATCTGGATGGACAACGGCTACAACACGCCGGCCACCTACCAGTTTGCCGACGCCGTCACCCAGCAGCTGGGCCTGAACCTCAAGATCTACCTGCCGCTGCGCTCACGTGCCCACCGCGAGGCCGTGGAAGGCCCGACACCAGCGCTGGACGACCCACGCCACGCGGCTTTCACCGAAGAAGTGAAGCTCGAGCCTTTTGCCCGCGCACTGCGCGAGACCCAGCCTGAAGTCTGGTTCACCGCCCTGCGTGCCACGGACAGCGCCGTGCGTGCGCAGATGGAGCCCGTGAGCATCAACCCGGATGGCCTCATCAAGGTCGCACCGCTGCTGCACTGGTCGTCCAAGGACTTGTACGAATACTGCGAAAAGCACGGCCTGCCCAATAACTTCGACTACGTCGATCCGACCAAGGGCGAAGAGCAGCGCGAATGCGGCTTGCACCTTACGCATTAAAAAAGTGAGCTACGAGCGCTTGCCTGACAAGCGCTAACGGCCAATTTTGTTGGAAAGTGTATTTATGAACGCCCGTGTGGAAAACCAAGTGCTGAGCCAGCTCAGCAACCGCCACCTGGATGCGCTGGAAGAAGAAACCATCTTCATCCTGCGCGAAGTGGCAGCCGCCTTTGAACGCCCCGCCCTGCTGTTTTCGGGCGGCAAGGATTCGCTGGTCATGCTGCGCTGTGCGGAAAAAGCTTTTGGCCGTGGCCGCCTGCCCTATCCGCTGCTGATGATCGACACGGGCCATAACTTTCCAGAAGTCACCGCATTCCGCGACTTTCGCGCCAAGGAGCTGGGCGCGGAGCTGATCGTGCGCAGCGTGGAAAACTCCATGGCCCGTGGCACGGTGCGCCTGGCTCACCCCGATGAGCCCCGCAATGCGCACCAGTCGGTCACGCTGCTGGAAGCCATTGAGGAATTCCGCTTTGATGCACTGATTGGCGGCGCACGCCGCGATGAGGAAAAGGCCCGCGCCAAGGAACGCATCTTCAGCCACCGCGACAGCTTTGGCCAGTGGCAGCCCAAGGCCCAGCGCCCCGAGCTGTGGACGCTGTTCAACACCCGCATTGCACCCGGTGAGCACTTCCGCGTGTTCCCCATCAGCAACTGGACGGAGCTGGACGTGTGGCAGTACATCGAGCGCGAAAACATCGCTTTGCCCAGCCTCTACTACAGCCACAAGCGCAACGTGGTGGAGCGCAAAGGCCTGCTGGTGCCTGTGACTGAACTCACCCCACCCAAAGACGGCGAAGCAGTGGTCGTGCGCGATGTGCGCTTCCGCACCCTGGGCGACATCACCTGCACCTGCCCGGTCGAGAGCAAGGCCGCCACTGCGGCAGACATCGTGATCGAAACGCTGGCTGCTGAAGTGAGCGAGCGAGGCGCCACCCGCATGGACGACAAGACCAGCGAGGCCTCCATGGAAAAGCGCAAGAAAGACGGGTATTTCTGATGACTACACAAACCATAGCTGCCAGCGCAGGCACAGCAAGCGCTACAAGCCAATTTGAGCCATATTCTGACCATGCCTCTGCCCTGCGCTTTATCACCTGCGGTTCCGTGGACGATGGCAAATCCACACTGATTGGCCGCCTGCTGGTAGACACCCGCGCCGTGCTGCAAGACCAGCTGGCGGGCGTGACCAAGTCGGGCGAAACCGATCTGGCCATGCTGACCGATGGCCTGTCTGCCGAGCGCGAGCAAGGCATCACCATTGACGTGGCCTACCGCTACTTCAACACCGATGCGCGCAAGTTCATCATTGGCGATGCGCCCGGCCATGAGCAGTACACCCGCAATATGGTGACAGCTGCTTCCAGCGCCGACGCTGCCGTGGTGCTGGTGGATGCCACCAAGCTGGAGTGGCAAAACCCGCAGCTCGCCCTGCTGCCGCAAACCCGCCGCCACAGCCTGCTGGTGCACCTGCTTCGCGTGCATTCGCTGGTGTTTGCGGTGAACAAGCTCGATGCCGTGGCTGACCCTGCGCAGGCCTTTGCCAACATCCAAGGCGCACTGCAGCGCTTTGCGCAAGAGGCTGGCATCGCTGTGACCGCCACCATCCCTGTCTCGGCGCTCAAGGGCTACAACGTGGTCAACCGCGAGGCCGGATGGGCAGGCTATGAAGGCCCGAGCCTTTTGCAACTGCTGGAGCAGCTGCCAAACACCCCTGCAGACACCAATCTGCCGCTGGCTTTGCCTATGCAGTGGGTGGAAAAGTTCCACGACAGCGCCATCACCACCGAAGGCCGCCGTGTGTTCTGGGGCCGCGTGGCCGCAGGCCAGGCCCAGGTAGGCGCGCAGGTGCAGATTCTGCCCAGCGGCCAGCTGGCCACCATTGCCAAGGTCATTGACCATGCGCGTGCACCCAAGGAGGTCGCTGCGGGCCTGTCCGCAGGCATTACGCTGGACCGCGAAGTGGATGTCTCGCGCGGTGACTGGATTGTGGCGGCGCCCGTGCAGGCCGAAGTGGCAGACGATGACTTTGACACCCCCGCAGCCCAGCCCGCCTGGCCTGCCAGCCGCAATCTGACTGCCACCATTGCCTGGATGGACAATGAGCCACTCGTGCCCGGTCGCGTGTACTGGGCGCTGCATGGCCACCGCTGGGTCAAGGCCAAGGCGCAGCGTGTGGTGCACCGTCTGAATATCAACACCCTGCAAGAAGAAGCTGCCACGCAGCTGGAGCCCAACGCCATTGGCGTGGTGGAGCTGCTGCTGCAGGAGGCGATTCCCTCAGCCAGCTTTGCACATGCACGTGCATTGGGGTCTTTGATCCTGGTGGACACTGCCAGCAACGCCACCGCCGCAGCCGTACTGGTTCGCTGATCTGCGACAAACCAGAGCGCTGCACGTATAAATCTGCCGCCCGTCATGGCGCGGCGGCAGAAAAAACCTAGAATTGCGGGTTACACCTGAACTCCACTGCATAAGAAGAATCCCTCATGACACACGTCGTCACCGAAAACTGCATCAAGTGCAAATACACCGACTGCGTGGACGTTTGCCCCGTGGACTGCTTCCGCGAAGGCCCAAACTTCCTCGTGATTGACCCCGATGAGTGCATTGACTGCGCAGTCTGCATTCCCGAGTGCCCAGCCAACGCCATCTTTGCAGAAGAAGACGTTCCTGCCGATCAGCTGGCCTTCATCAAGCTGAACGCCGAACTGGCTGTGGCCAAGGGCTGGAAGAGCATTACCAAGCGTAAGGCTTCCCTGCCTGATGCCGACGAATGGAACGGTAAGGAAGGTAAGCTCGAACTGCTGGAGCGTTAAGCCCCCGTTTCGATCTGACACTTTCGATCTGAACAGCCCCAGCAATGGGGCTTTTTAATTGCCGGATACGCCTATGACCACCGAACACCTGAACCCTTGTGCCGCCATTGCAACCGACGTCGCCGTCATAGGCGCAGGGGCAGCGGGCATGTTTCAGGTGTTCCAGCTCGGGCTGCAGGGCCTGCATGTCCATCTGATTGACGCCTTGCCCCATCTGGGCGGCCAGTGTGCCGAGCTGTATCCGCACAAGCCCATTTATGACCTGCCCGGCATCAAGACCTGCACCGGTGCCGAACTGGTAGAGCGCCTGCGTGAGCAGATGGCCCCATTTGCCCCCACGCTGCACCTGGGCCAACAGGTCCAGACGCTGCAGCAGCAGGACGATGGCCGCTGGCTGCTGGGCACTACCGCAGGCACGCAACTGCTGGCCAAGGCCGTGGTCATTGCTGCAGGCGTAGGCTCCTTTGTGCCCAAGACCATCAAGGTCGAAGGTATTGAAGCCCTGGTGGGCCACAGCGTGCACTACCACCCTGCAGATCTGGGCCGCCTGCCGCTGCAAGGCCAGCAGGTACTGGTGCACGGTGGTGATGAGCTGGCCGTGCAAGCCGCCCTGGATGCGCTGGCCCAGCAACCCGCCAGCGTTACCCTGATGCACCGCCGCGCCGTGTTCAACGCCCCACAGGCCCTGCTCGATCAACTGCAGGCGCAGCAGGACGCTGGCCGCATTCAGGTACTGGCTGCCCAGCCTGTTGCGCTGCAGGCGACAGGCACGCAGCTGCAAAGCGTGGAAGTCAGCCTGCCCGATGGCAGCACGCAGACCCTGCCCGTGCAGCAGTGGCTGGCCTACCAGGGCATTTCGCCCAAGCTCGGCCCCGTGGCGGACTGGGGTCTGGAGCTGGTGAAAAAACAGCTACCCGTGCATACCGGCACTTTTGTGACCGAAGCACCCGGCATCTATGCCGTGGGCGACATCAACACCTACCCCGGCAAACGCAAACTGCTGCTGTGCGGCTTTCATGAAGCCACGCTGGCGGCGTTTTCCATCGTGGAATATCTGACGGGCGAGCCTGTGCTGCTGCAGTACACCACTACCAGCACCAAGCTGCATGAGCGGCTCGGTGTGCAGCACCAAAGCTTTACCGAACAGGCAAAAACGGCAGGATAGGCCCTACCAGCAGGCTTTGCGTAAAGCTGATGGCCGAGCGCCGCACCTGCTCCGTGCCCATGCTGGCCACCAGATCCAGCCGCGCGATGATCTTGCCCATCTCGCGCTCAAAGCTCAGGTTGCGGTCTGCCGCGCCCATGTGGTTGGACAGCAGCAGCACCTGCCCACCCGGCCCCTTGCGCGTATTGAGCACCCAGTTGGCAATTTCTACATTGCGCGCCGCGTTGTATACACGCTGGGGGTGAATGCGGTCCACCAGCGTAAAGCGGGTCTTGCCCCCATGGGCCGTCACCAGCGTATTGCCCAGCGCGTAAATCAGTGCACCCACGCGGTCTCCGGCAAAGTCCGGGCTTAGCGCAGCATTGAGCGCCTGCACATCGTGCTGGTCTTCCAGATCGTGCCAACCCTGCTGCTCCAGCACCGCCAGCCGCACATAGGCCACCGCCGCTTCCAGTGAGGCCGCCGTCTTGCGCCATTCACGCGGGTTGCGGCGGTAGAGCTTTTCTGCCAGCAGCCACAGGCTGTTCAGGTTCTCCTGCATGGCCAGCGTGGCAAGGCGGCTGTTATCGGACTGCAGCATTTCCTGCATGGAAAAGCGCTCGCCCTTGACCTGCCCGTGCGGGGCCTGCACCGACGAAGCACAGCCTGCCAGAAATAGCGCGGCCACTGCCGCACAAAACGGAAGTGGCCAGCGTGGCTTGCAGGATGTAGACAAAACCATGTGCTGCAGCATAGCAAAGGCATCTGCGGCGGCATGCAGCGAACTGTCATAGATTGTCGGCAACGCGCGCGCTTTTTGACTTTTCTCAGAGGACTGCATGCAGCCCCGATTTTTTGGGCTATTACGCAAATAATGCTAAAAATCTGTATGTCAGTTTCATGCGCAGCCCATCATCAGGGGTAGATCACCGTATATTGCGTATTACTTTCCACACTGCCCGCATCTGGCGTACCCTCCGCATAATATTGTGTGAAATATGTCAAAACCGCACCGCGGTTTTTCACGGGGACAAATTTTACGTCCTGCGCATCTACGCCTTCATTGAGTTTTACCGGCGCCAAATCATCATTGAGAATCTGCAGCTCCACATTCTGTGCAGTTCCCAGATTAATCAGGCGATTGTTCTTATGTGAGGTATTGGCGCCAGGCTCAAAGAAGACGCCCACCCCTTCCAGATCTTCGTCACAGTTGCTCAAACGGATGCGAAATGGCGTGCGCCCTGAGGTTTCGCCGCTTTTCATCAGGGTTTCCACGGCGATGGTGGGCAATTTCACGGAAAAATCAGGACTGCCATCATTAATGGTACAGGTCTGACTGGTAATCATCCCTGTATAAGTAATCGTGCCACCTTCTGCCATGGCGCAAGTATGAAAAGATACGGCCATCAGTGCCGATACCACCATATATTTTTTTGTATTCTTCATAAGCTTGTTTATTACCATCGGGGTGTGATTCAAGCACCATAAATGGATGGACTGCCATTGGCTGCTTGCAGCCACCGCTTCCATGCGTCAGACAAACGCTCGTATGTACTGGTCAGCGCTGCCGGGCCTGTGTGCCGCAGAGCGCAGGGTCTGTACGCTCAGCAGCGCAGCTGCCCCCACCCCACCCGTTAGGATCTCTAAACTCACTGTAGGGGCATTAACGACATCGCCAGACAAGACGCCCTCCATCGCCCAGAATCCGCTGCAAGCACTTCCACACTAGAGGGCCGCTGAGACAGCGGCTTTTTTGTTGGCGGTGCATTTGGCATGGTCCGTACAGTCCTGCAGGCTGTGCGGACCTTTGAACTGGATTCCCAACCGCTCGTTTATGTCCGCAGACTCCACCGCGTCTTCTTTGCGCCGCAGCCTCAAGGCTCGGCACATGTCCATGATCGCCATTGGCGGCTCCATCGGTACAGGTCTTTTTGTGGCCTCCGGTGCCACCATCTCGCAGGCTGGCCCCGGCGGCGCCCTGCTGGCCTACTGCGTCATCGGTCTGATGGTGTATTTCCTGATGACCAGCCTGGGCGAAATGGCCTCGCACCTGCCCGTCTCGGGTTCGTTTGCCACCTATGGTGCCAAGTATGTGGACGAAGGCTTTGGCTTCGCGCTGGGCTGGAACTACTGGTACAACTGGGCCGTCACCATTGCCGTGGACCTGGTGGCCGCCCAGCTGGTCATGGCCTACTGGTTCCCTGAGGTCAACGGCCTGCTATGGAGTGCCATCTTCCTGGCGCTGATGTTTGGCCTGAACGCGCTGAGCGCCCGGGGCTTTGGCGAGTCGGAATTCTGGTTTGCGGCCATCAAGGTCGTGACCGTGCTGGTCTTCATCGGCATTGGCCTGCTCATGGTGTTCGGCATCATGACCGGCGGCGCGCCTGATGGCATCTGGGGCAATATTGCCAACTTCACGACGGGCGACGCCCCCTTTGCCGGTGGCTTTGCGGCCCTCATTGGCGTGGCCATGATTGTGGGATTTTCCTTCCAGGGTACAGAGCTGATCGGCATTGCCGCTGGTGAGTCAGAAAACCCCGCCAAGAACGTGCCCCGCGCCGTGCGCAAGGTGTTCTGGCGCATTCTGCTGTTCTATGTGTTCGCCATCCTCATCATTGGCCTGCTCATTCCCTATACCGACCCCAAGCTGCTGCGCAACGACCTGGGCGACATCAGCGTCAGCCCCTTTACCCTGGTGTTTGAGCGCGCCGGTCTGCTGGGTGCGGCCGCTGTCATGAATGCCGTGGTGCTGACCTCGGTGCTGTCTGCCGGTAACTCGGGCATGTACGCCTCTACCCGCATGCTGTATGCGCTGGCCAAGCAAGGCATGGCCCCCAAGATCTTTGCCTATGTGAACAGCAATGGCGTACCCATTCTGGCCCTGCTGGCCACCACGGTGATTGCGGCCCTGTGCTTTCTGACCAATGTGTTCAGCCCTGAGGCCGTGTACATCTGGCTGCTGAACCTGTCCGGCATGTGCGGCTTTATCGCCTGGCTGGGCATTGCCATCAGCCACTACCGCTTCCGCCGCGCCTGCATCGTGCAGGGCTTTGACACCAACAAGCTGCCCTACCGCGCTGCGCTGTTCCCCATCGGCCCTGTGTTTGCCTTTGCGCTGTGCCTGATCATTACCCTGGGCCAGAACTACGAAGCCTTCCTGGCCGACACCATTGACTGGACCGGCGCCATTGCCACCTATATCGGCATTCCGCTGTTCCTCATCATCTGGTGGGGCTACAAGCTGGCCAAAGGCTCGCGCTTTGTGAAGCTCAAGGACATGGACATCAGTGGCACTCACTAAGCTGCATGCGCCACAGGCCGCCCCCGCGCGGCCTTCCCCTTCCAAGCCCCACTTGCTGGGGCTTTGTTATTGCTGCACTCCGAAAAAAAGAGCTGTCAGCGCTTGGAATGACTGGGTTTCAGCCAAAAAATTTCCTGAAACCCAATAAACACCAGCGCTGGCAGCTCTTTCTATGAGAGCACCTGCGCTTGGACGGCCCGAAATGGCCTGAAACGGCTTACACCGAACGCATCAGTCCACCATCCACGCGAATGTTCTGGCCGTTGATGTATGCCCCACCCTCGCTGGCGAGGAAGGCAATCGTGGCGGCAATTTCCTCCACCGTGCCATAGCGCTGCATGAGCACGGCCGCGCGGCGCTCTTCCTTTTCGGGCAGGCTGTTGTGCATTCTTTGTGCGGATGAACATCTTCACCGCGTTGCACGCCTAGATTGTCAAGACAGCACAGGGCTTCGTGCTCGCACACAAATCTCAATACATCCTAGGTTTTTTTTCTATCTCAATATCTGCCGTTTCTAGAGCAGCATCCAACCAGCTGGGCTTCAAATCGCCACGGTCAATAGCATCCATACGGTCTTGCTCGCGCTGCTTTTTCGCGGCTGCAGCTGCGACCAAAGATGCCAACGCTGCCTCGGTCATAACAACCACACCATCGTCATCGCCCAGCACCCAATCGCCGTGGTGGACCTCGACACCGCCGCATTGGATCGCACCATACAAACTGCCAGGCCCCTCTTTAAAAGGCCCAGCCGGATGCACAGCCACGGCAAAGGCAGGCAACCCCAAGGCTTGGAGCTTCTGTACATCGCGCATGGCACCATCAATTACCACCCCTGCAAGCCCCGTGGCTTTGGCTTGGGTCATCATGATGCCGCCCATCAAGGCTCGCTCGGTATAACCGCCACCGTCTACCACCAGCACATCTCCCCGCTGGGCACGGGCCAAGGCGGCATGAATGGCCAAGTTGTCGCCTGGGGCCACACGCACCGTCAGCGCTTTGCCTACCAGTTGCTTGCCGGGGGTGAGGCTGCGTATGCGACTGTGCATGGTGCAGGCGCCCACATCGGCCAGCAAGGTGCTTGAGAGTTCTAGCAATTGGGAATATGTCATAGCCATTTCCTGAAATTAACGGTTTTGTGCACACAGCAATGCATCCAGCCGTGGATAGACCTTGCGCGCGTTGTGCTCGAAGAGCTTGGCCCGTACCGCGTCGTGCACCACCGTGGACGACTGCACGTAGCGTTTGGTGTGGTCGTAGTGAAAACCCGTCATGGGATCAACACCTTTGACGGCACCGTGTGTTTCAGAGGCAAACAAGATGTTGTCTTCCGGTATGACGCTGAGCAGCAGGTCAATACCCGGCTGGTGGTAGACACAGGTGTCAAAAAACACGTTGTTCAGCAACTGCTCTACCGGTGGCCGTCCCAATTGCTGGGCCAAGCCCCGGTAACGTCCCCAGTGGTAAGGCACCGCACCGCCGCCGTGCGGAATCACAAAGCGCAGCGTCGGAAAATCCACGAACAGATTCCCCTGAATGAACTGCATGAACGCCGTGGTATCCGCATTCAGATAGTGCGCCCCTGTGTGGTGAAAGTTGGGATTGCATGAGCAGCTTACGTGCACCATGGCGGGGACATCCAGCTCCACCAGTTTTTCATACAGCGGGTACCAGTAGCGATCGGTCAGCGGCGGGCCTGTCCAATACCCGTCTGAAGGGTCTGGGTTGAGGTTGCAGCCCACAAAACCCAGCTCCTGCACACAGCGCACCAGTTCATCGACTGCATAGGACAAATCTGCCCCCGGCGACTGTGGCAGCTGGCACACCCCCACAAACTCCTTGGGGTACAAGCTGCAAACGCGGTGAATCAAATCGTTGCACGCCCGCGTCCAATTGATGCTGGTTTGCACATCGCCTACGTGGTGCTCCATCGCGCCTGCGGTTGGCGAGAACAGCGTCACATCAATGCCCCGTGCGCGTTGTGTGGCCAGCTGATTTTTCTCCAGACTTTCCCGGATCTGTTCGTCACTGATGGCCTGGGCGCCGTCAAAGACAGGTCGCAGGTCCGTGTGCAACTGCGCTTTTTGGAGTTTGCGAAATTCCGCCAATGCAGCGGGTGAGGTTGTGTAATGCCCGTGGCAATCGATGATCATGGAACGTGCCTGCTCAGTTCAAATGAATGCCCGCTTCTTTGATCACTTTGTCCCACTGGGCTGTTTCTTTGCGGGTGCGATCGGCCAGAACCTCTGCAGTGGTTACATGTAAATCCACACCTTGGTCACGCAGGCGTTCTTCAAACTGGGCATCGCTGCCCAGTTTTTGCAGCGCTTGGCTGAGTTTGCTCACCACGTTCTGCGGCAAACCTGCTGGGCCATAGATACCGTACCAGGTGACGTACTCAAACCCCGGCAAGGCTTCTTTGATCAACGGGTAGTTCTGGTAAGTGGGCGACTTGGACTCAGCCGTCACACCCACCACGTTGATCAAGCCCTTGTCGACCATGCCCTTCATGGAAGGCAGGCTACTGAACATGGCTTGCACCTGGCCCGAGGCCAAGTCCGTCATGGCCTGCGACGATCCCTTGTACGCCAAGTGCTGCCCCTGAATTCCAGCTTCTTTCATAAATAGCTCAGCAGCCAAATGGGCCAAACCGCCCACACCGGCCGATGCCATGTTCAAACTGCCCGGATTGGCGCGGGCGTATTCAATCAGCTCCTTGGTGTTTTTGGCAGGCAACTTGCCCGTTGTAACCAGTACGTGGGGGCTGGTAGTGACCATGCCCACAGGGCTGAGTTGGGTCAGAATGTCCACACGGTTCTTGGTCAGCAAGGGCTGAATCACGACATTGCCCGAGGCAGCAAACAGCAAGGTATAGCCATCTGCCGGTGCACGCGATACGGCATTGATCGCAGGCACCCCAGCCCCGCCGCCCATGTTTTCCACCACCACGGTTTGGCCCAGATCTTTACCCAAGTCTTGGGCAAACTCTCGTGCCACCACATCGGCCGGACCGCCCGCGGCAAAAGGAACCACCAGACGCAAGCTTTTGCTGGGGAACCCATCACTTTGCGCCCAGGCACCGCCTGCCACGCCCCATGCAGCGCATGCGACCACCGTTGCTTTGAGAAGAGTGCGTTTGCTCAACATATTTGTCTCCTTATGGTGCGCTCCTGTGTTGGGAGCAAACGCATGGTAGTAAGCGCACCAACTTAGGTACACAGCGTTACGTTAGGCGTAACGCTGTTGGATACCAGCAAGGCTTACAACGAACGCGGCGCAAGCAACCAGCGCTAAGAGGCCGCAGCACTCAGTTGGGGTGCCAGGTCGAACGCAGCGCAGAGGCACTCACGCCACCCAGCTTCCACGAAATCTGTGCTGCTGCCTGCATCACGGCCGGGGCGTAGCTGTGCAGCTGGGCATCGCTCAAGCGGTCGGCCGGCCCCGCCACCGACACCGACCCCAGCACCGATCGCCGTGTCCCATACACCACCACCGCGACACTGGCCGAGGTAGCGCTGCGCTCACCACGCGTCACGCTGTAGCCTTGGCGGCGAATCTCGTCGTAGATGGCACCGGGCTCCCCCAGCGCTGCCAAAATCACCCGCCCCGCTGAGCCACGGTCCAGCGGCAGCACTTCGCCCGAGCGCACGTGCTGGGGAAGTGCTCTGGGACCTTCGTAGCGCAGCAAGCAGCTGCGGGCGTTGTTTTCGTAGACGTAGAGCGAGGCACTCTCACCACTCATTTGCGACAACTCCACCAAGTACGGTTCAACGATGGTGTTCACATCAAACTGCGCTTGGTAGCGTGCGCCCAGCAAACCCGCACTGGGGCCTAAGCGCCAAGCACCATCCTCGCGCCGAACCAAGTAACGGGCATGCTCCAGGGTACGCGCCAGACGCAGCACCGTAGGCTTGTGCATGCCCGTTCGGCGTGCCAGCTCTGCCAAGGACACAAAGCTTTCGTCGCCATAGAAAGCATTGAGCACACGCAAAGCGCGGGACACCGCCACGACATGCGAGTCCGACGCTGCAGGCAGTTCAGAACGCTCGGACTCAGGCATGGCGATGTCTGCCGCTATAGAAAGATGAAGCTAAAAACTGCAAGCGATTACACCGAGCGCATCAGCCCGCCATCGACCCGAATATTCTGGCCGTTGATATAGGCGCCACCTTCAGAAGCCAGGAAGGCAATCGTTGCCGCAATCTCTTCCACCGTGCCATAGCGCTGCATGGGCACGGCCGCGCGGCGCTCGTCTTTTTCGGGCAGGCTGTTGATCCAGCCGGGCAGCACATTGTTCATGCGCACGCCGTGCCTGGCGTACTCATCGACAAACAGCTTGGTAAAGCTCGCCAGCCCCGCGCGCGCCACGGCAGACGTAGGGAACAAATCCACCGGTTCAAACGCCCAGGCCGTGGAGATATTGATGATGGCGCCCCCACCCTGCTGCACCATGATGGGCGTCACACACCGCGCCGCGCGCACGATGTTGAGCAAATAGGCATCAATGCCTGCATGCCAGTCGGCATCGGTCAACTCCAGCACCGGCGCACGCGGCCCCTTGCCAGCGGAATTGACCAGCACATCGACCCGGCCCCAGCGTTCCATGACCAGATCGACGAGTTTCTGGATATCGGCTTGACTCTGGTTAGTGCCGGTCACGCCAATGCCGCCCAGCTCCTGAGCCAGTGCTTCAGCCTTGCCGGAGGAGGAAAGCAGGCCGACGTGGTAGCCGTCAGCGGCGAGTTTGCGGGCCGTGGCTGCGCCCATGCCGGAGCCTGCGGCGATGATGATGGCGGTTTTGTTGTTTTTCATTTTTCTTCTTTGAATTGATAAGTCATAGCAATATGTTTTGCTGAATTTTCAATACTTGGATATACAGTTCTTTCATTTATATTTAGTTTATCCAACTGCTTTATTATTTCCTCTTTATTTTCCACTGTTATTCTACTTATTGAAATATTTTCGTTGCCATCTTCTGGCAAAATTGCCTCATGCCCAAATAACAAAAATGCACCTGATTGAAATGATATTCTATTATTAGACTGCTTTCCTTTTACGCATATTACCGACCTTAAATCATCGGGCTCTATTCTTCCTTCAAAATAAGGTTTTTCCTCTTTAATAAAGTGTAGTAATCTTTTTACAACTTGATGCTCATTAAATTCAGCCTTATCCAATTTAAAATCAATTTTTTCTTTGTCGCTTTGAGATAATCTTGTCAAATTAGCTATCGCACTTGCTGTATCTGAATCAAAATATTTTATTTTACTCCTTTCAATTTCAAGAAGTATAACTTCACCATCTTCATTATAATTTTTTGAAGCAGCAAAAAAAAGACCTATCAAAGGATTCGAAGTAATGTCGAGCAGTCTTGTTGGCAATGAGTAATGCTGAGCCCTAACTAATCGATCCAATGTATAGACATCATCTCTAAAATCTATTGAGTTAGAAACCAAAAGCTCGCGATACATTATATCTTCAGTTTTTAAATATTTTAGATTTCCTTTTTCATCTTTCCTGAATAAAGAAGGTTCCAAAAGATACTTACTTCTTTTGGTATGACCTCTGTAAAATATTTCTTTAGTCTTACTCAAGCTTAAGACATGCTCTATGAAACCGCCAACACTAGATATTCTCTTATTTGTATCTTGTGGGCTAGGGATATCCTCGGAATTGACGGCGTTATTTTTTCCTTTTAATTTATTCTCATCAACTATATCTGACAGAACTTCAATTAAATCCTCATCCTTAATAGCCCAGTGAGTTCTATTAACCTCCCACTCTCTAATATCCAATCGGTCTTTATGAGCAAGTATTTTATTAAAAGGAATTGAGCCGATTCCTCTATCTATTTCAAATTCAAATTTAATATTTCCATAATTATTCCAAGATGTTATATTCTTGATATACCCGACATATACATCACTTTCGGATCCTTCATAAGCAAAAAGACATGGAATTTCTTTAAGTTTTTGTATAACATCACTATTAATATCTCTAAATTTCGATGCTATATCCTCATTCGTGTATTCTAAAAATCTACTTCTTGCAATATGGTATGTAGTGTTCTCCCAAACACCATCCTCAGCAGTAACTATAAGATTATACATTTTTTAAATATCTTTGCAATTAGTACCAAGCTTTAAGGAAAATGAGTTATCAGAAATCAACTTTAACTCATTAAAATATTTATCTACAATAAAAATTGTTTGATGCTCATTCTTCAAACTCTTCAGGCAGCTCCAAATATCACTCCTAATCACCGGCGCCAACCCCTCCGTAGCCTCATCCAGAATCAACAACTTTGGATTGGTCGATAAAGCCCGCCCAATCGCCAGCATTTGCTGCTCGCCACCCGAGAGCTGGTTGCCCATATGGTGCTCTCGCTCCTTCAGGCGCGGGAACAGCTCATAGATGCGCTGCAAATCCCAGGCTGTTTCCTGTGACCGATCAGGCTTGCGCGCAAAGGCGATCAGGTGTTCTTTCACCGTGAGATTGGGAAAACACATGCGCCCCTCCGGCACCAGCGCAATGCCACGGCGGGCAATTGCGTCGGCGGGCCAGTTCGTGATGTCTTCTCCTTCAAAAAGGATCTGCCCCTTGCGCACAGGCAAAGCGCCGGTAATGCATTTGATGGTGGTGGATTTGCCCATGCCATTGCGGCCCATGAGGCTGACGACCTGGTGCGGTTCAATCGTCAGGCTCACGCCAAACAGCACCTGACTGGCGCCATAGCCTGCTTCGATATTGCGCACTTCGAGCAATGGTGTCGTGGAACCGCTCATGCCGCGCCCTCTTCTGCTTGTTCTTCCAGTTCATCTTCCTGGCCCAGATACACGGCCTGCACGCGCGCATCGTGCTGGATTTGCGCGGCTGTGCCCTGTGCAAACACCTTGCCATAGACCAGCACGGTGATGCGGTCGGCCAGTTGGAACACGGCGTCCATATCGTGCTCGATGAGCAGAATCGCCATGTCTTTGCGCAGCTGCTGGATCAGCTCCACCATTTCTTCGGATTCGGCTGGCCCCATACCTGCCATGGGCTCGTCCAGCAGCAGGAGTTTGGGCGTAGCGGCAATGGCCAAGGCGACATCGAGCTTGCGCTGCGCGCCGTGGGGCAAGGTGCCAGCCACGGTGTTCCACTGGCTTTCCAGCTGCACACGGTGCGCCAGCTCCCAGGCCTGGGCCTGGAGGTCTGCATCCTTGTCGCGCACTTTGAACCAGCGAAAGCTGTTGCTGTGGTGGGCCTGCACGGCCAGCAGCAGGTTTTCGGCCACGGTCAGCTTCGGAAAAATGCTCGTAATTTGAAAGCAGCGCGACAGGCCCGCTGCCACACGCTGGTGGGGGGCAAGGTGGATGAGTTCCTGCCCGTCGAGCTCCAGGGAGCCTTCATCCGCAGGCAGCAGGCCCGAGATCAGATGCACCAGCGTGGATTTGCCTGCGCCGTTGGGGCCGATCAGGGCGTGGATTTCGCCTTTTTCCACGGCCAGCGAAACATGGTCCGTCGCCGTGAGCGCGCCAAAGCGTTTGACGAGGTTTTGAATAGAAAGCAGGCTCATGCGGCGTCCTTACTGCGCTGGGCGCTCTGCTTTTTAGCTGCGCTGTCTTTTTTGGCAAAGAATGCCGCCAAGCCCCTGGGGGCCAGAAACACCACGGCCACCAGCAGCAGGCCCATGGGGGCGTGCCAGTAGTCCGTGTGCTGCTTGAGCAGTTCTTCCAGCACCAGCCACACGGCCACGCCCAGCGGCGCGCCCCAGCGCAGGCCAATGCCGCCAATGACGACCATCACAATCAGCAGGGCCGACTGGTTCCACTGCATCAGGCTGGGGCTGACAAACAGGTTTTGCGTGGCCAGCAGTGCGCCCGACAAGGCGGCAATGCTGCCTGCCAGCGCAAAGGCCAGCAGCTTGAGCCGCACCGTGGGGTAGCCCATGGCCTGCATGCGCGTTTCGTTGTCACGAATGCCTTCCAGCGCGCGGCCAAAGTAGGAGCGCTCGATGCGCGAAAGCACCAAAAAGAGTGATGCAAAGGCAAGCAGTACCAGGCTAAACAGCCAGTTGCCTTGTGCATCTACACCTTCCCACAGTTGCAGGGGGCTGTACATGGTGTAGCCATCATCCCCACCCCAGAAGCGCAGCGACACGGCCAGGTAGTACAGCATCTGCGCAAAGGCCAGCGTAATCATGATGAAGTACACGCCCCTGGTGCGCACGGCCACCAGCCCGATCAGGCCCGACACCACAAAGCCCGCTACGGCCGCGACCAGCCAGATGAGCCAGGCGTTGCTGTAGCCACCCTCCACCATGGCGACCACGGCATAGGCCCCCACGCCCACAAAACCGGCATGGCCCAAGGCGACCAGGCCTGCGCGGCCGATGAGAAAGTTCAGACTCAGCGCCGCAATACTCACGATGAGGATGCGGCGCACAAAGTCCACGTAGTAATCCAGCCCCAGCGCGGGTGCGACCCACGGAAAGGCGCCAAGCACGATCACCAGCGCAGCCAGCACACTGTGGCTGACCCAGCGCGCATGGGCGGTGGATGCCATCGGCGGCGGGTTCTGCGCAGCGCTGTATGTATTGACAGGGTTTGAATGCATCACAAGAAAACCGCCCTTTTAACCACGCGCCGGGAACAGGCCCGAAGGTTTGAACACCAGCACACCCGCCATCAGCACATACATGGCAATGCTGGCCACGGCGGGGCCAATGTCCGCCGCCAGCGTGGGCGAGAGCACCTCGCGCAGCAGCGGCGGCAGCAAGGCGCGGCCAGCGGTATCAACAAGGCCCACGAGCAGACTGGCAATGAGTGCGCCGCGCACCGAGCCAATGCCGCCGATCACAATCACCACCAGCGCTGGGATGAGAATGCTCTCCCCCATGCCCACCTGCACGGCGCTGATGGGGGCCATGAGTGCCCCCGCCAAAGCCGCCAGCGCCGCCCCCATGGCAAAGACGATGGCAAACACGCGGTTCACGCGAATACCCATCCACTGCGCCATCTGGCGGTTGGACGCGCCCGCGCGCACCCACATGCCGAGCTTGGTGTGGCTGACCAGCAGGTACAGCGCCAGCGCGGCGGCCAGGCCTGCGGCCAGAATCAGCAGGCGGTAGCTGGGATATGGCAGAAAGCCGAACAGCTGAACCGGCCCCGAGAGCGCCGCCGGGGTGGACGCCATGATGGGCGAAGGCCCCCAGATGGCTTTGACCACATCGTCCGCAATCAAGATGACGCCAAAGGTGGCAAGCACCTGGCTCAGGTGGTCACGCGCATAGAGCTTGCGAATGAGCACGGCCTCCAGCACCGCAGCCAGGGCCACCGTGACGGCAATGCCCACAGCAATCGCCAGCAAGAAAGAGCCGCTGTGCGTATGCACGCTGGCCGAGACATAGCCCCCGGCCATAAACAGCGCGCCGTGCGCGAGGTTGAGCGTGTCCATGATGCCGAACACCAGCGTGAGGCCCGCAGCCAGCAGAAACAGCATGAGGCCATAGCCCAGGCCGTTGAGGGTTTGCTCCAGTAAAAAAACCAGATCCATTGCAGCCTGCCCTTAAAACAATGGCGCGCCCAAAGGCACGTTCTGGTCTGGCACACAAAGCACGACATGGCCGTTTGCATCGGGAAAGCCTGTGACCAGGCATTCGCTCATGACCGGGCCAATCTGCTTTTTGGGAAAGTTCACCACGGCCACGACCTGTTTGCCAATCAGCGCCTCGGGCGTGTAGTGGTGGGTAATCTGCGCGCTGGATTTTTTGATGTCCAGCTCCGGGCCAAAGTCCACCTGCAGCAGGTAAGCCGGTTTGCGCGCTTGGGCAAACACCTCAGCCGCCACGATGCGGCCTACGCGCAGCTGGACGCGGGCAAAGTCATCCCAGGTAATGGTTTCCATATTTTTGATAGCGGCTAGCGCTTATTTCATAGCACATTGGGCCGAAAAACTATCTTGGTGGGCGGTGTAGATCTTGCCGGGCTGCAGCTGGTTGGTGATCTGGCCGTCTGCGGTCTTGACCACCTGGCGCAGGTAGTAGTCCTGGGTGAGGAACTGGTTGTTGCCGTAGCTGACGTTGCCGCGCACGGAGTCAAACTTGGCGGTCTTGAGCGCTTTGGCCAGCGCAGCCTTGTCGTCCACCTTGCCGCCCGTGGCTTTGACGGCAGCGTCCATGTTCATCACCACGTCATAGGCAAAAGCGGCGTACAGCGTGGGCAGGCGGCCATAGGCTTTCTGAAACTCGGCCACAAACTGCTTGTTGGCGGCGTTGTCCAGATCGTGTGCGTAGCTGGAGGCGTTGTAGATGCCGACCATGGGCTCCCCCACGGCGGCGATGATGTCCTGGTCAGCGGTAAAGGGCGAGGAAATGAGCACCATGTCCTTGTTCAGACCCGCGCCCATGAACTGCTTGATGAAGTTAATGCCCATGCCACCGGGCTGGAAGATGTAGACCGCATCGGGCTTGGCGGCGCGCAGCTGGGCAATTTCTGCCGCAAAGTCCAGCTGGCCGACCTTGGTGTAGACCTCATCCGCCACCGGCTGGGCATAGGCGCGCTTGAAGCCGTTGACGGCATCCTTGCCTGCGGGGTAGTTGGGCGCGAGCACGACGACTTTCTTGTAGCCCTTGTCCGCAGCGTGTTTGCCCGCAGCTTCGTGCATGGCGTCGTTCTGGTAGCTGGTGCCAAAGAAGTACGGGTTGCACTGCTTGCCCGCCAGCTGGCTGGGGCCGGGGTTGGCCGAGAGGAACGGCACCTTGGCGTTAAACAAGGTGGGGCCCACGGCCAGCACCACGTTAGAACCCACGGGGCCGGTGAAGAAATCAATCTTGTCGCGCTTGACGAAGCGGTCCACCAGCTGGCGCGCGGTTTCAGGGTTGCCCGCCATGTCGGCCTGAATCAATTCCACGGGCACGCCGCCCAGCTTGTTGTCCAGCAGCTTGGCGGCCAGATTCAGGCCATCACGGATTTCCACACCAGGTCCCGCAAATGGGCCGGAGATATCGAGCGCCACGCCCACCTTGATGGGGTCTTGCGCCCAGGCGGCAGTGGTCAGCGATGCGGCAAAGGCGGCGACAGCGGTGGCGCGCAGGGCCAGGCGGTGGATGGTGCTCATGTCTCTTTGTCTCAAATATCAGAATCGTGGAATGAATGCTGCGGCGCAGCAACGGCGATCAATCGCCGCAAGCCTACACAGCGCAGCCGTTTTTGAGGAGCGCGGGCATGGGGCCATTGGTGCAATCACAACAGTTGCATCAAGGGGCAGGCGTTGACAAACCCATGAGTTGCAGTGCCGTCTGGTGCACGATGGACTGCGCATCTGCCAGCTGCAGCGGCAAATCAAAATGGTTGGTGGCGGGGGCTTCCACCCACTGCCCCGGCAGCAGGCGGGCATTCCAGGCCGCCAGATATTCGCGCGACTGGCGGTGAAATTCTCGGCTTTCAAACTCCCCCACGGCTACACGCAGCTGGCACTGGCTATGGGTGCTTGCGTCTGGCAGCAGAAAGCGTGGGCTGTTGCGCAGGGCGGCAGCGTCGTCCATCTGCATCCAGCCGTTGATGTGGGTGTGCAGCAGCGGCTGCAGGTCAAACAGGCCACTCAGGGGGAAGGCCGAGGCGGGCGTTGCACTGGCGGGCAAGTCATACTCTTCCTGCCAGCCCTTGGCCAGCAGCATGCCGACCAGATGACCGCCTGCGGAGCTGCCGCAGACGCAGATATTGCGAGCATCACCACCGTAGATGGCGATGTTGCGCACCACCCAGGCAAACATCTGGCGCATCTGATCGACGATGTGGTCCAGCGTCACCGCCGGGGCCAGATCGTACTCAGGCACGACCACCATGGCCCCAGCCTGCGTGAGCGCCGGGGCCATGAAGGCCGAATCGTTCTTGCTCAGGGCCCGCCAGTAGCCACCGTGGATAAATATAAAAACAGGAGCGCCTTGCGCTTGCTGTTGCGTGCTTTGGGGTAGATATATATCCAGAACGTCGGTACTGCGTGCGCTATAAGCTACGTTTTTAATAGCTCGAAGTTGCGAAGCAGCCTGGCTTTCCTGGGTGTAGCGGGCAATCAGGGCTGCCGCATCCTGCACACTGGCGCGGGCGTTGTACTGGCGGTCGTAATAGGCTTGCGCATTGCTGCCTGGCATGGCGTGGTCTCCGGTGGTTGCGCAGCAGCATAAGAAACAAAATCGCCTGCAGGCTGAATAAACGCTGAATAGGCTGCGCCACCTCAGCCCAGCGCGGCAATCACCTCGGGGGGGGCCTGCACCAGCTCAATCAGCACGCCCTCGCCTGCGATGGGAAACTCGTCATTGCTTTTGGGGTGCAGAAAGCAGATGTCGTAACCTGCCGCCCCCTTGCGGATGCCGCCGGGCGCAAAGCGCACGCCCTGGGCGGTAAGCCACTCTACGGCCTTGGGCAGATCGTCAATCCACAGGCCAATGTGGTTGAGCGGCGTGGTGTGAACGGCGGGTTTTTTGTCGATGTCCAGCGGCTGCATGATGTCCACTTCCACCTTCATCGCGCCCTTGCCCATGGCGAGGATGTCTTCATCCACGTTTTCGCGCTCAGACTGGAAAGTGCCGGTCTGCTCCAGGCCCAGCATGTCCACCCAGAGCTTTTTCATGCGCTGTTTGTCGGTGCCACCAATGGCAACTTGCTGGATGCCCAGGACCTTGAAGGGGCGTGCGGTGATGTTCATGGCTGTCTCCTTATCGTTTTCATAGCTGTCAGCGCTTACTGGTATTGCGCTGGAGCATGATTTTTATAGTCATTCTTCGTTTCGAGGTGGTGCTACAAGCCAGCCAAGCAAAGCTTGGCGGTTCAGACGCGACGCAAAGCTGCAGACAGTAGCAGCGCTACGGCAAAGCTTTGCAACAAAGTCTGAAGGCTTGTAGCAACACCGCCCCGATCATTCAAATTCCAGAATCACATCGTCAACAGCCAGCGACGCCCCCTTGCCTGCGCTGATCTTGCGCACCACGCCGTCCTGGCTGGCGAAGAGGATGTTTTCCATCTTCATGGCTTCGATGACGGCGAGCTTCTCACCCGCCTGCACCTTCTGGCCTTCCTGCACGGCCACATCTACCAGCAAGCCTGGCATGGGCGAGAGCAGGAACCGGGACATGTCTGGCGGCGCCTTGTAGGGCATCAGTTCATGGAACTTGGCCCCCTTGGGTGAGAGCACCAGCGCATCAATCTGCGTGCCGTTGTGGGTGATGCGCAATGCCAGCGGGTTCTTGGGCGTGCCGCGCTCTACCTGCACGGTAAAGGGTTGACCATTGCAAAGTCCCTGCAGTCGCACTTCGCGCATGGCGCTGAAGCTCTGGAACTCATAGCGCTTGCCGCTGGCGTTGAGCGTGACCGTGCTCTTGCGGCTGTCAAACTCAAAGTCAGACACTGTGACGCTGTGGTGCTGGTTCTGGCCTTCTGCACCCAGGACGATGACGGTGTAGTCCGCAGACACGACCACCTCATGCCCGTTCATCTGCCCGCTGATGGTGGCCGCACGTGCGCGGTAGCGGCGGTTCATGTGGGCGGCCAGCGCAACGAGGAAATCCGGGTCGCTGTGCGGCACATCACTGGCGTTAAAGCCGTGGGCATAGTGCTCGGCAATAAAGCCGGTGTTGAAGTCACCCGTCTGGAATTTGGGGTGGGCCAGCAGCGCGGCCTGGAACGGAATGTTGGAGCTGATGCCACGAATCACAAAGCCGTTGAGCGCCTCACGCATCTTGGCAATCGCATCGTTGCGGTCTTTGCCGTGGACGATGAGCTTGGCAATCATCGAGTCGTAGTACATGGGGATCTCGCCCCCTTCGTACACGCCCGTGTCTACGCGCACGCCGTGCAGGTGTTCGGTGTCGGCCTGCCACATGGTCTGCTCCGGAGGGTTAAAGCGCACCAGGCGGCCCGTCGATGGCAGGAAGTTGCGGAATGGGTCTTCGGCATTGATGCGGCACTCCATGGCCCAGCCATCGCGCTTGACGTCTTCCTGGCGGATGGCGAGTTTTTCACCGGCGGCGATGCGGATCATCTGCTCCACCAGGTCCAGCCCGGTGATGCATTCGGTGACAGGGTGCTCTACCTGCAGGCGGGTGTTCATCTCCAGGAAGTAGAAGTCCTGGTTTTTGCCCACCACAAACTCCACTGTGCCTGCGGACTGGTAGCCCACGGCCTTGGCCAGTGCCACCGCCTGCTCGCCCATGGCTTTGCGCGTGGCATCGCTGATGAAAGGCGAAGGCGCTTCTTCAATCACTTTCTGGTGGCGGCGCTGGATGGAGCATTCGCGCTCGTTCAGGTAGATGACGTTGCCGTGCGCATCGCCCAGCACCTGAATTTCAATGTGGCGCGGCTGCTCCACAAACTTTTCGATAAAGATGCGGTCATCACCAAAGCTGTTGCGCGCCTCGTTCTGGCAGGAGGCAAAGCCATCGAAGGCTTCCTTGTCGTCAAAGGCTACGCGCAGGCCCTTGCCGCCGCCGCCAGCCGAGGCCTTGATCATCACGGGGTAGCCAATGCCTTTGGCAATTTCCACGGCCTGCTCAGGACCAGCGATGGGGTCGTTGTAGCCGGGAATGGTGTTCACACCGGCTTCGTTGGCCAGCTTCTTGGATGCAATCTTGTCGCCCATGGCGGCAATGGCTGCATGCTTGGGGCCGATAAAGACAATGCCCTCTTCCTCCAGACGGCGGGCAAAGGCTTCGTTCTCACTCAAAAAACCATAGCCGGGGTGCACGGCCTGTGCGCCGGTCTGCTTGCAGGCGGCAATGATGCGGTCGGCCTGCAGATAGGACTCACGGCTGGGCGCTGGGCCAATGTGCACGGCTTCATCGGCCAGCTTGACGTGGCGGGCTTCCTTGTCCGCTTCGGAGTAGACCGCAACGGTCTGGATGCCCATTTTCTTGGCGGTGGCGATGACTCTGCATGCGATCTCGCCACGGTTGGCGATCAGGATTTTTGTAAACATGATCTTTGTCTCTTTCTTGTACTTGCTTTAAGCAGCAGGTTTATCCATGGAGGTGGTGAGACAGCCCAGCGAAGCGACCGAGACGCGGCGCATGGGCGCAGGCAGTAGCAGCGCTACGGCAAGCCCATGCAACAAAGCATCGGGGGCTGTATCACCGCCGCCCCTTACAGAGGGATGTTGCCGTGCTTGCGCCATGGATTCTCTAACTGCTTGTTTTTCAACATCTCCAACGAACGGCAGATGCGCTTGCGCGTTTCGTGCGGCTGAATCACATCGTCAATAAAGCCACGAGCCCCAGCCACAAAGGGGTTGGCAAAGCGCGCCTTGTATTCGGCCTCGCGGGCAGCGAGCTTTTCGGGGTCGTCCTTGTCTTCGCGGAAGATGATTTCCACGGCGCCCTTGGCGCCCATCACGGCAATTTCGGCATGGGGCCAGGCCAGATTCACATCGCCGCGCAGGTGCTTGGAAGCCATCACGTCATACGCGCCACCGTAGGCCTTGCGGGTGATGACGGTGATCTTGGGCACGGTGCATTCCGCATACGCATAGAGCAGCTTGGCACCGTGCTTGATGATGCCGCCGTATTCCTGCGATGTGCCAGGCATGAAGCCGGGTACGTCCACAAAGGTGATGACGGGGATGTTGAACGCATCACAAAAGCGCACAAAACGCGCGGCCTTGATGCTGGACTTGATGTCCAGACAGCCTGCCAGCACCAGCGGCTGGTTGGCCACAATGCCTACGGTCTGGCCGCGCATGCGGGCAAAGCCAATCAAGATGTTCTTGGCGTAGTCAGGCTGCAGCTCGAAGAAGTCGCCGTCATCCACGGTCTTGAGGATGAGCTCCTTCATGTCATAGGGCTGGTTGGGGTTGCTGGGCACCAGGGTATTGAGCGACATGTCGGCACGGTCGGCCGGGTCTGTCGTCGCACGCACCGGGGCTTTTTCCTTGTTATTCAGCGGCAGGTAGTTGTACAGGCGGCGCAGCATCATCAGCGCCTCTACATCGTTGTCGAAAGCCAGATCGGCTACGCCGCTCTTGGTGGTGTGGGTGATGGCACCGCCCAGCTCTTCGGCCGTGACTTCTTCGTGCGTGACGGTTTTCACCACTTCAGGGCCGGTCACAAACATATAGCTGCTGTCCTTGACCATGAAGATAAAGTCCGTCATGGCGGGCGAGTACACCGCCCCACCAGCGCAAGGGCCCATGATCATGGAAATCTGCGGAATCACGCCGGAAGCCAGCACGTTTTTCTGGAAGACATCGGCATAACCACCCAAGGACGCTACGCCCTCCTGAATGCGTGCACCGCCGGAGTCGTTCAGCCCAATGACCGGAGCGCCCACCTTCATGGCCTGGTCCATGATCTTGCAGATCTTCTCGGCATGGGTTTCTGACAGCGCCCCGCCGAACACGGTGAAGTCCTGGCTGAAGACAAACACCAGGCGGCCGTTGATCATGCCGTAGCCCGTCACTACGCCGTCACCGGGGATCTTGGTGTTCTCCATGCCAAAGTCGGTGCAGCGGTGCTCGACGAACATATCCCATTCTTCAAAAGTTCCGTCGTCCAGCAACAGTTCGATGCGTTCACGGGCTGTGAGCTTGCCCTTGCGGTGCTGGGCGTCGATTCTTTTCTGTCCGCCGCCCAGGCGGGCCATTTCTCTTTTCGCTTCGAGCTGGGCCAGGATGTTGTTCGATTCCATATGTCTTCCTCAGATCCTCTTCAGATAAAGATGGCGGTTTTCTTATTCATGTAATGTCGATTGAGTGGTGAAATCGGTCATGTTTCATCACTTTTCGCTGCGGTTGGCGCTGATGCCGCCTGCGCTGCCAGCAGATTTCTGGCGGCCGTACTGGCGGCCAGCCGGCCTGCGGCAACATCGGCCAGCGTGCCGGGCAGCAAGGCCTGCACCTGCGGGTGTTGCCTGAAGGCCTGCTTCAGCCCGGCATCAATGCGCTCCCACATCCAGGCCAGTGCCTGCTGCTCACGCCGCTGGGCCAGACGGCCATTGGCAGTCTGCAGCTGCTGAAATTGCTGCACCGTCTGCCAGAACTCCCCCACGCCCTGTCCTTGCAGGGCCGAGATCTGCAGCACCTTGGGCTGCCACAGTGCGGCGTTGTGCTGGGCATGCTCGGGGTTGCCGTGCATGCTCAGCAGCCGCAGGCTGGACGTAATCTGGGCCTGCGCGCGCGTGGCGGCATTGGGGTCAATGTCAGCCTTGTTAATGACCACCAAATCGGCCCGCTCCATCACACCTTTCTTGATGGCTTGCAGGTCATCGCCCGCATTGGGCAGCTGCAGCACGCAGTACATATCTGTCATGCCGTGCACAGCGATTTCGCTCTGCCCTACGCCAACGGTTTCTACGATCACCACGTCATAGCCCGCAGCCTCACAGACCAGCATGGCTTCGCGCGTTTTCTCGGCCACGCCGCCGAGCGTGCCGCTCGATGGGCTGGGGCGGATATAGGCATTGGGGTTGACCGAGAGCTGCTCCATGCGGGTCTTGTCACCCAGGATAGAGCCGCCGGATACGGTGCTGGAAGGGTCAATCGCCAGCACGGCCACGCGGTGGCCCTGCCCCGTCAGATGCATGCCCAGTGCCTCGATAAACGTGGATTTGCCCACGCCAGGTACTCCGCTGATACCCAGCCGCAGCGCCTTGCCCGTGTGCGGCAGCAAGGCCGTGAGCAGTGCATCGGCCTGCGCGCGATGGTCTGCGCGGGTGGATTCCAGCAAGGTAATGGCCTTGGCCATGGCACGGCGCTGCACGGCGGGGCTACCGCGCAGAATGCCTTCCTGAATTTGTTGAGGAGTCAAGATGCGCTCCCCAGTTACAGGCCTGCCGCTTTCTTGATGTGTTCCAGCACATCCTTGGCACTGGCGGGAATGGGCGTGCCGGGGCCATAGACGCCCTTGACCCCTGCCTGGAACAGAAAGTCATAGTCCTGCGCAGGCACGACCCCCCCCACAAAGACAATGATGTCGTCTGCGCCCTGCTGCTTGAGTGCTTCAATGATGGCGGGCACCAAGGTCTTGTGGCCTGCGGCCAGCGTAGAGACGCCCACGGCATGCACATCGTTCTCAATGGCCTGGCGTGCGCATTCCTCGGGCGTCTGGAACAGCGGCCCCATGTCCACATCAAAGCCCAGATCAGCAAAAGCAGTGGCCACCACCTTGGCACCCCGGTCATGTCCGTCCTGCCCCAGCTTGGCGATCATCACGCGCGGGCGGCGGCCCAGCAGCTCGGCAGCGGTGTTGATTTCTTGCTTGAGTTGCTCCCAGCCTTCGGCTGAGTCATAGGCTGCTGCATACACACCAGTCACCTTCTGGGTATCCGCACGGTGGCGGCCAAAAACTTTTTCGAGCGCATCCGACACTTCACCCACGGTAGCGCGCAGGCGAATGGCCGCAATAGCCAGATCCAGCAGATTGCCCTCGCCGGTCTGCGCTGCGTTAGTGAGAGCATCCAGCGCTTGCTGCACCTTGGCTGCATCGCGTTTTTGCTTCAAATTCTGGAGGCGCGCAATCTGGCTTTCGCGCACCTTGACGTTGTCCACCTCCAGGATATCGACGGGGTCTTCCTTGGCCAGCTTGTATTTGTTGACGCCAACGATGACGTCCTTGCCAGAGTCAATGCGCGCCTGCTTTTCGGCTGCGGCAGCTTCGATCTTGAGCTTGGCCCAGCCAGAGTCCACAGCTTGCGTCATGCCGCCCATGGCCTCGACTTCTTCGATGATGGCCCAGGCCTTGTCAGCCATTTCCTGGGTCAGCTTTTCCATCATGTAGGAACCTGCCCAGGGGTCAATCACATTGGTGATGTGGGTTTCTTCCTGAATGATGAGCTGGGTGTTGCGCGCAATCCGGGCAGAAAACTCTGTGGGCAGGGCAATGGCTTCATCAAAGCTGTTGGTGTGCAGCGACTGCGTGCCTCCAAACACGGCGGCCATGGCCTCGATGGTGGTGCGCACAATATTGTTGTAGGGGTCTTGCTCCGTCAGGCTCCAGCCGGAGGTCTGGCAGTGGGTGCGCAGCATCAGGCTCTTGGGCTTTTTGGCACCGAAGTCTTTCATGATGCGGCACCACAGCAGGCGGGCAGCGCGCATCTTGGCAATCTCTAAATAGAAGTTCATGCCAATGGCCCAGAAGAAGGACAGGCGACCGGCAAAGTCGTCCACATCCATGCCCTTGGCAATGGCCGTCTTTACATACTCCTTGCCATCAGCCAGCGTAAAGGCCAGTTCCAGCGCCTGGTTGGCCCCGGCTTCCTGCATGTGGTAGCCCGAGATCGAGATCGAGTTGAACTTGGGCATGTGCTGGCTCGTGTACTCGATGATGTCGCCAATGATGCGCATCGAGGGCTGGGGCGGGTAGATATAGGTGTTGCGTACCATGAACTCTTTCAGAATGTCGTTCTGAATGGTTCCGGAGAGCTGGTCCTGCGACACGCCCTGCTCTTCCGCTGCGACCACATAGCCCGCCAGCACGGGCAGCACAGCCCCGTTCATGGTCATGGACACAGACACCTTGTCCAGCGGAATACCGTTGAACAGGACTTTCATGTCCTCCACCGAGTCAATCGCCACACCGGCCTTGCCCACGTCCCCCGTCACGCGCGGGTGGTCCGAGTCGTAACCGCGGTGCGTGGCCAGATCAAACGCCACAGACACCCCCTGCCCCCCGGCGGCCAGTGCCTTGCGATAAAAAGCGTTGGACTCTTCGGCCGTAGAAAAACCCGCGTACTGGCGGATCGTCCATGGGCGGCCTGCATACATGGTGGCCTGCGGGCCGCGAATAAAGGGCGCAAACCCGGGCAAAGTATCTGCATAAGGCAGGTCTTGCGTGTCCTGCGCCGTATACAGCGGCTTGACCGTGATGCCGTCCGGCGTGGTCCAGTTGAGCTGGCTGATATCCCCCTGCGGTGCAGCCTTGGCGGCGGCTTTTTCCCAGTCTGCGAGGCTGGCTGATGGAAATTCAGATGTGGCAGTGGCCGCTGTCTGGCCCTGTTTGCTGTCGATGCCCATGGCTAGAACTGTCTCCGTAATAGTCTTGTGCTGGAAAACGCCAGTTTTTCCGCACTGCTTGTGATTCATAATTATGAATACATAACTACGAAACACCGGCCTAGGGAAAGCCCCCTAAGACCCATGACAGAAACTACCCCCCTGCTTGCACCCAAGCCCTTGTACCTCCAGGTGGCTGAACTGGTACGCCAGCGCATCTACCAGCGCGAACTCCAGTCTGGTGACTGGATTGATGAAATGAAGCTGGCAGAGGAATTTGGCATCAGCCGCACGCCTTTGCGTGAAGCACTGAAAGTGCTGGCCGCAGAAGGCCTGGTCACCATGAAGCCGCGCCGTGGTGCCTATGTGACCGAGACATCCGAAAAAGACATGCGCGATGTGTACCACCTGCTGGCCTTGCTGGAAAGCGATGCTGCCGCCACCGTGGCCCAGCAGGCCTCGGATGCGCAGCTGCAGCAGCTGCACGCCCTGCACCAGTCCCTGTGCGCCGCGGTGGACGATGCCAACCGGTTTTTCCAGATCAACGAAGCCTTTCATCTGCAGCTGCTGACGCTGTGCGACAACCGCTTTCTGCTGCAGACGGTGACTGACCTGCGCAAGGTCATGAAGCTCAACCGCCACCAGTCCCTGTTCAAGCAGGGGCGCACACAGGACAGCCTGCAGGAGCATGAAGCGCTGATGCAGCAGCTGCTGGCTCGAAATGCGCAGGGCAGCCGCCAAGCCATGCTTACGCACTTCAGCAATGGGCTGCAGGCCGCAAAAATGTCATGAAAAGTGAAGTTCCAAGACTCTTCCTACAGACATGGCCTGGAAAGTAACCAAAAATATTTCTATAGCAATCAAATTTAGCCGCGTACGCCAGTACTTGGTCGCCTTCATCGCATGCGCAGCGCCGCCAGAGATACCCAGGAGTTCACATGCTTGGTTTGAGCGTGTTTGAGCACATCAACGTCCCCAGTTCACATCTCATTACCCATGTGCCTCACAGCCTAGGGGTTGTGCTGCTGTCTTTGCTGATTGCCTTTGTCAGCTGCCATATTGGCTTTTACATCCTGCGCAACAACCAGGGTGCCGCCGCGCACAGTCACCAGCGCATTGCCTGGCTGTGCACTGCCATCGTGCTCGGTTTTGGCATCTGGTGCATGCACTTCACCGGCATGCTGGCCATGCAGCTGCCCACGCATGTGAGCTACAGCGTCTGGAAAACTGCCGCCTCCATCCTGCCCAGTCTGGCTGCCGCAGGCATTGCCATCTGGACCTTGCAAAGCCAGCCCATGAGCACAGCGCGCATGCTGCTGGGCGGCAGCCTGTTTGGCCTTGGCGTGACGGTCATGCATTACAGCGGCCTTGGCGCTGCCTATATTGATGGAGTGGTGCGCCTGGACCTGCCGCAGTTCCTGCTGGCCAGCGTCGCAGGCGTCGCTCTGAGCATTCTGAGCTTTGCCAGCTACCGCTGGGTGGAACAGCATGCCCGTGGCACAAACCTGCTGTACTGGCGCTGGCTCCCCCCTTCCCTGCTGGCGGCCGCCATCGCCAATATGCACTACCTCTCCATGCATGCCATGCGCATTGCATTGCCTGGAACGAGTGAGTCCCTGCCATCGGCCATGCCTGATCTGCATGGCAGCCAGATGCTGTCACTGTTTATTGTCTCCATCGCAGGTTCCGTGTTTGTCATTCTGGGGCTGGCGCATGCAGCCATGCGCTACCGCGACCACTGGCACGCTGCTGCAGCCCGCGATGCCCGTCTGTTTGCCATGGTGGAAGCAGCCGATGCGGGCTTCATCAGCACCGATGCCCGCGGCATCATCCTTGAATACAACTCCATGGCGCAGCAACTGTTTGGCTACACCAAGGAAGAAGTACTGGGCCGCAGCGTCAATATGCTCATGCCTTCACCTCTGGCAGAGCAGCACAATGCCTTTCTGAAAGGCCACCTTCAGCACGTGGGCAAACCGATTACCAACAAACACCGCGAAGTGCTGGGCATACACAAAGACGGCAAGCTCATTCCCCTGCAGCTGTCACTGGGTAAGGCGATCACCCCTTCAGGGCTGATTTTTGTTGCCTATCTACAGGACATCTCGGAGCGCAAGCGTGCAGACGCACAGCTGCGCATTGCTGCCAGCGTCTTTCACCACGTGCATGAGGGCGTTGCCATCATGGATGCGCACTACAACATCACGGATGTCAATCCGTCCTTTGAGCGCCTGATGGAAATGCACAGGCAGGACTGCATTGGCAAATCACTGCCATGGCTTTACGAAACTGCAGATATCCCCCCCGACATGAGCGGGCTGTGGCATACCCTGGCCACCGAGCAGCACTGGCAGGCTGAGGTGCTGCTCACCCGCAGCAATGGCCAGGTCTGGATGCAGCGTATTTCCATCTCTCCCGTGCTCAATGAGATCAAGCGCCCCCACCACTTCATCGTGGTGATCAGCGATATCAGTAAGCGCCCCAGCCTGGAGGTCATGCTGCCGCATGCAGAGCTGCATGACAGCAGCACCGGACTGCCAACCAGAAAGCTGTTCATGGACCGGCTGACCAACCAGCTCATCAGCTCCCACCGCAAAACCACCCATGCGGGCGTGGTGTGCGTGCAGTTTGTGCTCGATGACCAAGCTACGCCCCACGATTTGAACAACGCCCAGCGCCTGCTGGCGCAGCTCTTGGAGCAGCAACTGCGCTGCACCGATACGCTGTCGCGCTACAGCAAGGACCTGCTGGCCGTGCTGCTGCCTGGCATCAAGGACGCTGCGTCATTTGCTGCTCTTGTGGACCGCCTGACCCGCTCCATACAGGAGGTGCAGCACCACTACCTCAGGTTCCATGTTCAGATGCTGCGCATCAGCCATGCCTCTACGCTGGATGAGCGCTTTTCCGCCAGCGACCTGATGGAAGCCGCCATCCACAGCCCACATGCCCGGGAAACTCCTGCCGTCAGTGACCAGAGGCATGTGCACTAGGGCGTGTTCACATAAAGCTTGAGATTCGCGTTGAAGGCTTGGGGATGGGA
>ERZ1034913.153-NODE-153-length-68913-cov-9.532284_pt1 | contig 68913 bp, 98 predicted proteins | sample MGYA00520697_ERZ1034913 | MGnify/ENA primary metagenome ERZ1034913 (study PRJEB33766, sample SAMN09781786) | gut metagenome | biome: gut microbiome | host: Homo sapiens | place: Madagascar | study: EMG produced TPA metagenomics assembly of the PRJNA485056 data set...
CTTTCTTACCTCCTTCCGCCTGGGATGTATTGCGAACGTCCACAGCGGACGGTTGCACCATTGCAAAGCTGTTTTTGAACTCTTCCATCATCGCGGTATACTGTTCCTTAAATTTGTCAAGGCCGAACATACGCAGCGCCGCCGACTCGAAGCACGGCTTGTCCTCTTCTCCATTCAGGAGCGTCAGCGCTGTGAACTCGAAGTCATCGATGTAGTAAATGCCGCCGTCCATATGGCCATCCTTCACGGTGATCTCCATGCTCTGTGCGACGATGCCGTCTTTCTTGATCTTCTGATAGGCGGGCTGCCGCTTCCAGAGAAGAACGTCCGTGCAGAAATATTCGTGCTTATCGCCGTTCTCTTCCTCGGCGATCTGGAACCACGGCTGCGTCTCTTTCGGAACGACGCCAACGGGGTCTGTTATGTTGAGCATCTGAACGCCGTCGTCTGTGCTGACCAGATCCACGTCATGCCCACCGAAGTGTTCCTCCTCGATGTCGTAGTTGACAACGACGGGGCAGTAGGCGAGCGTGGGGGCACTCTTCTCAAATGCCCGCTTGGAGATGAAGCTGCCGTTTCGATTCTTGCCCTCATAGGCGATCCAAAGCTCACCGCGGTCAAAGGACGAGTTCACACTCACGATGTCTGTGATCTTTGCAGAATACTGAACTGAAATGTTTTGCTTTTCCAAATTTCCACCTCCGTTCGGGCATAGAAATAGCGCCGGTCGCCCAGCGCTTAAAATGTCAATGTATTGCTGAGAACGTGCGAGGAGAGCTTCGATTCTTCAAAGCACTCCTTGTCATCATTCAGAAATACCCAAATCGGGGTGGTGCCATACTGCTTGAGCAGCGTACAGCCGCGCGCGAGCAAATAGTCGCGGTCGGCTTCTGAAAAGACGTAGATGAACTTCATTCGCTGTCACCCGTGCCTTCCTTGGCAAGCTCGCCGTTGTCGGAAATCTCTCCGACGCCCTTCTCCGGCGCACCGGTCTCCGTCGTGCTGCTCATTGTCGAGGATGTCTTGAGCGGGGTCAGACGCTCGTAAAGCTGCAAGACGTCTTTTTCGAGGAAGCTCATACAGTCAAGATCGGCCTGTGGAAGTCCCTGCGACGCCGCGTAGTAGCTGATCATCGGGATGCCGCTCTGGCATGCCTTGAGATATGCGTCGCCAACCTCCTTGCGGTTGAACGGGGAACAGTCCAGGAACGTGACCTTGAAGTTCTTGCCATAAGACTGCGACCAGATGAACCGGTTGACCATCTGCTCAATGCTCTTGACCAATCCGAACGTTATCGACTGGTCGGTCTTTATCGAAAGCAGCAGGCTGTTGCTGCTGGCCTTCGAATTCGAGAAAAGGAGCGAGGAAACACCCGCAGCTGTAAACAGATTCTGCTCCGATTCCGCAACGGCGTCCGAGTCGCCGGTCTGTGTCTTATTGAAGCTGATCTTCTCGATATCCATCGGGGACAGCACCGCGCCGACCTCTTCCGGCAGCACGCTGTCCAGATTCCGATAGAACTCAACGGCCTTGTCGTAATCCATCAGCCATTCGCCGTCGTCCGAAATACCAAGCTTCATCACGAGAATGGCATAATTCTCCAATTCCTCGCGCGTGAACTTTAGAGCCTTGTAGTCCTCAAGGTTATAAATCTCACGCAGGATACCTGCGAACGGCGGGACCGCATAGTTCAGAATATCCGTGTTGCACTTGATGGCAAACGAATTCGGTGAATCAAGCTCCTGCCAGCGCATTTTCGACCGATCCTTCTGATACAGGTCGTACTTGGTCTGGAACTCCTGCGGATAGAAGGGGAGATACTGACTGTACGAATCGAAGTAGGAAAAATCGAACGTCACATTGCAGACGTTTCCCTCAACCGTTGCGATGTCGCAGAAATCAGACGGGAGTTGGTGCAGTGTGATGTTGTCGTTGGATACGATCAGCGTCCCGTAGAAAGCATCCTCTCGGAGACAGACCGTGAGGATTTTCGGGAACTGCGTTTTCGGATCCATCGCCGACATCGTGTTCAACACCTTGCGGTAGTTGCGGCTGATCGACTTCGGCTTTGCCGTCAGCGTATCGATCTTATATGGCGACACGACGAACGACAGGTCGGACAGGCCGACAAAGTATTGGATCAGCCGACGGAAGTGGCTGCTCGCACCGTAAATGTAGGTAACTGCCTCGCGCAGCTGCTTGCGGTATTGGTACGGATTGGACAGATATGTTGCAATCTGATCCTTTGTGTACTTTGAAAATGTCGGCGTTGCGTTCGTACCATTCAGATCTCGGAGGATCAAATGGTTCAGAACGGCAAACCGCTCTTTCATGCCGGGGATGTTTCCCAGCTGAAAGCTCTTGGACACCTCAGCCGCAGACGGCTTCGCCTGTGCTTCGGCGCCGGAGAGGATAACCGGGTCTTTGTTTTCCATGCGTCCTCCTTATCTGATTTTGGGTGCGCGGAACATGAAAAGTGCGTGCTCCGCGGTCGTCGCCTTCTTCTTGCGAAGTTTCGACTCGACCTGGCACGCAACATAATAATTGTATGAGAGACTGGAGTAGCGGTCCTTCCGTGCGCCTGCGCGTTCGGAGATCTTGATCAGACCGGAGCTCTCGTCGTGATTGAGATGAATGATCTCATCCACAGCCAGCGTCGTGTTGATATACGCCAGCTGAAGCTGCAGCTTCTCATTGGCATCCAATTTCTTGTAGCCAGTGATCTGCTGGAGCATCTCGTCTGCATCGAACTCGTTGATCAGCAGGCGGATTCTGCCGCTGCGGAATCCTTCGCGCAGGCCGATGGCGCAATCCGAGTTCAGCTTCGCGCTGCCGTTGATCGCCCATATGACCTTCTTTGCGCCCTGCGGTGCCCGCGCCGCCCAGTCAGCATCGTTGTAGACCGACAGAGCCGGGTACGTCGTATCCGTTTTCTTGTCGTAGATGTCGCGCAGAAGCAGGTCAAGCACACCCGCGCCGACACCCTTCGCGTCGCAGACCAGCCAGTCACAGTCGAACTCGTCGAACAGTCTCCTGACCAGCAATGCCTGATCCGCAGTGTGCGCACCTTCCAGAACTCCGGTGTAAACAATATTGCTGACGCATCGCCCGTCGCGCCCAGAGGATGTCATGGAGTTTACCATAATAGACGTTGCGTCGTTGTTCTTGTGCTTCTTGCCGCCGGATGCCATCAGGGCGATATCGAGCGAAATGATCCGCGTCTCGCCCGGCTGCTTGTTCGGAATACGTACCTTCGGGTCCGCAACGCGCGGACAAACGCCGCTCGGCAGCCATGGAAACTTGAGCCGCCGATCCTTGGAAATGGAGGCAAAATCGAAGAAGGAGCCTTCTTCATCGCCGAACCACTCTGTCTGCATTTCCTAATATATACCCCCGCTTTCGCGGTACTTCTTTTGGGTTTAGACCATATCACGGTGGCATAGCCACCCCTACTACTTCCGTGCCAGTGCTTATCTCTGGCGTACTCTACTCGGTTCTGCTTACGCAGCCTTTCGATGGTCGTTGGACCTTCTAAATTAACTCACATACTCAAAGTGCTTGGAACGACACGTCTTTTGGCGCCCATGCAGATGCCCACTAAGTGTTGCTACATTCACACCGTATGCCTCGGCCGCCGCCGATACTGTGGGGAATGAAACATTATCTTCAATGCACCGGACAGGCTTTGGGACTACGGTAGAACCAAGCCGCCGCGCATGGTCACGGTAATACGCAAGTTGACTTTCGGAGAAATTCATGTGCTGCCCTTTGTGGATACCAGAGCGCGCACGTTGCGTCTCATTCCACTTTCTACCATACATTGGGTTCTTTTCGCCGAGCTTGCATTCACGCTGCAGTTGTAGTGTCTTTTCAGAATGCTTCTTGCCATACATCGGATTCGCCGTCGGGTCTTTGTAACGTTCTTTTGCTTTTTGAGAAATAATCGCTCTGCTTTCGTCGGCCATTTCATGGCTCAATCCGCCGGGAGCAATATTATATCCACACTCTGGGTCTGTGCTGTGGTACAGAGCAATATAGTATTGCTCCTTGGTGTTTGCCTCTTCGGCGGTATCAACGACCTCAATCACAGACGGCACAAAAGCACTCCACGAATATTCCTGAATGGCATCATAAAAGCGCCGGCATTCACGGTAGTTCCTACCATTTGCCAGCGCACGCTCTTCCAATGTTTTACTTGTCTGTCCGATATATACCTTGCCATTTACCGAGTTGGTATACTTATATATCTGATACAATCATCGCATCTCTTTCTGTTATGTATTTGTGAGTTAATTTAGCTTGGCACCGGATTGCCATATGCAAATTGCACTTAGGGTTCCCCGGTCAGCATTGCTGCACATCGCCATTTCCTGCGATTGCCGTTATCCAGCCAGCAACACACCCCGCAAGCAAACGGGTTCAATAGGTTTCAAGAGCACAGAAATGTTTATGCTCCACTTTATTTCGTTAAAGCCTTCTTCGGACATTTCATCCGCAACAGCTTCCGGATCAAGCAAGCCTTCCTTCATAGAAAGCTGATAGGGGAATGCGCACAAGAAATATTTCTTTGTGTCATCCACCTCGTTCTTAAAGAACGAAAGCATCTTCTGGTAGCTCCAGTGTTCCTTGAACCACGCGGAGGACAGATACAGCTCCTTGTTGCGTTCCCACATGTTCTGATACTCCGGCTTATCGACATACTTCGGATGCCGACGGGAGGTCAGGAACTTTCGCAGGACCGTCGTGATGACGTTTTCATTGATCATACGGAACTCGTCGCACACCAGAATGTTGCATCGGTTGCCTCGGGAGGAGTCCGACGCTGTAACGACTTTTATACGGGATCCGTTATGAAATGTGACATAAGCATTGGCCGCCGTTGTGATCGGGCCGTCCTTGATCTCGGCTCGAAGTTCCGGCGAATTCGGCATAAGTTCGTCGCGGATATACTCCAGAATGTTGATCGACTGACTGCGGTTGCCTGCGGCGATGCAGATCTTCGTGCCCGGATAGAGCACGCAGCGCACCACGCAGTAGACAGCGGTCAGGAACGTCTTGCCAATACCTCTACAAGCAATGAACATGAAGTAGTCGCTCACGTTCATCAAAAAGATCAACATTTTCTGGAATAACTTCAAATTGATGTGGAGGAAATCCTTCACATAGCGATGCGGATTGGCGCGATAGAATGCGGCCAGATTCGCAATACGCAGCAGCTTTCTCTGGCGGTCAGTCATCGCCATCACCGCCGGAGAATACATCCTGGAAGAAATCTTCGTCATCCTCTGCGGTATACTCCGGGCGCTCTACGCGCAGCCGTGCGATCTCATCCTCGTACAGCTTGCTGTAAGAGTTCTTGATCTTGAGCATATGACAAAGGTGCCCGAGGAACCAGACGCTGATATACTTCGTGATCCCGTCCACGTCCGCGAACTCCGGATCGACCTCCGGAATCGGCTTGTCGTTTTCCCACTCACGAATACCGGTGCCAAATGAAAGAATATCGTCCTCCGGCTTCTCCTCCACCTTCTTGGTGGCGGGCTTCAGATTGGCCGCGCTGATCAGCGAGTTGTACTGCGCCACGTCGTCCGAGATCTTATTACCGGCTCTTGCGCCGGAAGCAATCCTCCATTCCAAGATGGAGATCTGCTTGATCAGCCGCAGCTGTTCGCGTGAGAACGTTGCATCCGGGTCGTCAACAGCAGTCCAGCCTTCGTAGATATCCTGAAGCTCCAGGCACGCCTGCTCCGGGAATCCGCGCCAGAATTCCCTGACTGCTGGCGGGACTGTCGGCTCGACTTCGACCGGCGCCTCATTGCCGTCTTCGTCGATATCTGTTACGACCAGCGACGGAGCGTTCGCGCACTCTTCGTCCAGCGTATCGTCATACGTCATGCCAGCGAACTGCGCCGTATTCATTTTCTGGAGATAGGCCAGCATATACTGCTCCGGCGCACGGCCCCTCAGTGCGAGCTTACATGCGCCGGGATTCCAGTAGACGTCCAGCTTCATGCACAGCCGCTTGATCGCGTTGGACGTGCTGCCTGTGGCCTCCCTGTAGTGCTGGTAGAGCTCGGTGACACAGTTGTTACAAATGTGGAGGAAGCCATTGTTGCCGCTGTAGAGCGTGCTCTGTGCCTGCGTAAAATTATTGTTTTGCCGCCGATATTTCTTGCGGCATCGGCAGCAGTAGTATGCTTCGCGGTCGTCCGGCTTCGCTGGCTCAGCCGGCCTCGTCGCCATACCGGCCTTTGTTACCTTACTGACCCTCGGCATTGCAGCCTCCTGTCATTACAGGTCAAGACCCTGATTCACCGCGCGGCGCAGCGAACTGCCGCTCGTAAACTGAACGCCGTTGTGCTCTTCCACATACGTCGTCTCGCTGGTGATCGGGTTGATCGTGGTGCGTGCGGCTCTGCGCCGGACTTCGAACTTACCAAAGCCACGAACCAGCACGCTGTCTCCGCGTGCAAGGCACTCTGTCAGTGTGTCGAAGACATCATCGACGATGTACCTTGCCGCTTTCTTGGTGTAGCCCTTTTTTGCAAGTTCGGCTACAAAATCTTCTCTGAGTAGCATAAATCGTAATTCCTTTCGTTCAAAAAAATATAAAAAATGAGGAACGAAATACAATCGTCCCCCGTATGCGCAGGCAGAATCACAGTCCGCCGCGCGAATGTGCGTTATAGGTCGGAGAGCGTTTTCTTGCCCTGCGCAACAATGTCGCCGTCCTTGAAATACTTTCCAATTTCATCTGACAGATCTAAGTCGGAGTAGACTTCCACCATATCTGGGGACCCCCATCCGAAAATTTCCTGCACAACATTTGTTGGGATACCGGCCTGCACCATACGAGTACATGCCATATGCCTAAAGCTGTGCATATAGACTTCCTCCCCTAATATCTTGGAAAATTCATCCGTCCAACCAGATATCGCCGCAATTGTTCTCGACTCTTTTGGGTTCACTGGGTCCGGGAATAACCATTCGCTCTCGATACCTTTCTGCTCGCGCTCTTCCATCCAGAAGTCGAACCACGGGCGGAACGGCTTTGCCAGCGTGTAGCACGTCAGCATTTTGCCATTCGTCCCGCGACCTTTCGTCTTGATCTGACGGGGCGTGCGATAGAGGGAGCCATACACGACGTTGCAGTCGTCAAAGTCGCTGACCTTGAACCGCAGCAGCTCTGCCTTCCGTCTGCCGGAGTATGCGGCCAGAGCCACAAGGCATGCTCGCTCGTTTTTGCCGCGCCTGTGCAATTCGTTCAGCAGTTTGAGCAGTTGCTCTTCTGACAACACCGTCTTTTCGCGCACAGCAGCCTTCGGCGGATTCTCGATCTTCCGGATGATCGGCCGAAAGTTGTCGTAATCCTCGTCATCGCCGACAAGGATATTGTCGATATAGTTGCTGAGTGAGGACAGCACCGCCTTCAATCTTCTGACACGCGCGGGTGAGTTGCCATGCTCATTGATCAGCCAATGCTGGTACGCAACGATGGCCCGCTTCTTAACATCCCGAAATGGCTTGTTGTCGTTATGCAGCAGATTGAAAACAAAAAAGATATTCAGGTCTGAACGGTATTGGACGATCGTTCCGGCAGAGCGTTGGATCGACTGGAGATAAAGGAGGAAATCGTCACGAAGTCGAATGTTTTCTGGATTCACCTGCGCCATCAATTCCGGCGTGGTGATTTGGTTCATTTGTGTCTTGCGCGCCATTGCGATCGCCCCTCCCGCGCAAAAATAAAGAAAATAGTCTTACATATGTCTATCTCCGAGGATAGAATATAATGTCGGTTGAAAAAACCAGCTGGTGCAGGCACCGGCCGGTGGAGCCGAGCCGACGCGGCTTGTGCTACAAGAGCCGCTATACACGGCTCTGAAAACTCCTTGTACGCATGGTACATGAGATGGATTGCCATACCTCGCCACAGAATATGGCACGCTCGTATTAGGCTCTGCGTTGGTGCAGATTCACGGCGATGAATGAAAATGGTACATGCCGGAAACGCCGGTGGCGCTGCCGGCACTCGCTACTGCGATGATATCAGTTCAGGATGTAGTTCTTAGTTCCGATATGCCCGTGGGCAGTATCAAACTCGAACAGCTTCGCCATTGCCTTACTGCCCTTAAGCAGCTTGTCCGAGTACGGGTCGGACCCGATGAAGCTCGGCAGCGCAATCACTTCCACATTGTGCCCGCCAGCCTCGCCAACGACGCTCTCTCCGCCGGCGTGGAAGTGCCCGATAAAAATATAGTCGAACAGCTTCCGGTGCAGCTTCGTCAGGTTCTCCGCACAGGACGCGACATCCTTGATCTGGTGCCCGTGCAGAGCAATGCAGTGATGTCCTGCCATGTCAAACTGTACGGATTCTGCGCCGACCGTATCCTCTACAACCACCCGCTCATTCTGTCTGAGCAGGTCGCGGATGTACCGAATGATGATGCGTTCCAGATCCTCCGCTGCGAGTTCGCTGGCTTTGCTGCCGAGCGGGCGCGTCTGAGAATGGTTCGCGGACGGCACATGAATATAATGGATCGTGCCGAGCTCCGAAAGACGATTCAGGAAAGACGCAATCGCCCACGACACCTCAACCACCGCATCCACAACTGGAATCTCATTGATCTGAAGATCCGTAAGACGCAAAATGCCCTGAATACAGTCACCTGCATTCAGGACCGTTAAATGTGTGATGTTTTCCCGATAGGCCGTCGCCAGCACTTCGTTTGCCAGATTATCAAGCCGATGCCTACACTCTTCCCGAGAGTATGCATTGTGCAGGCTCTCAAATTTCGCGCCATAGTGCAGATCCGCAATGCCGAGCAGCCACTCGCGTCCGTCGTCTGGCCGCAAATCGTCCGACACCCGTGCAAACTCTGCCGGGTCGATGCGCTGCATCGCGTCGGCCATCTGCTCGAAGAAGAGATCGATTCGAGCGTCCTTGTTGGTGTCGCGCGTTAGATCGCGCTTGACAAGTTGGAGCTTCTGCCGTTCCGATGCAATGTCCGCCTTGCGGCGCTCCATATCCAGAAGCGTCTGCTCCGGCGACGTGTCGATATTAGACCGCTCAATCAGCTTGATGCTCTGGAGGCTGCCGTACATCATCCGGCGGGTAAAGTCAGAGCTGTACTCCTTGCCGTACAGCGGCAGACTGAGTTCGGAGTAATCTTCATCGGCGAGCGTCTTGTCAACAAGCTTGCCGTACACAAGGCGCTTGTGGTACGCAAACTCGCTTTCGCCGTCTCGTCTGGCCGGGATCATTTCGCTTCTCCTCGAATCTGCTTGAGGCAACGCATGACATGCGGCTCCTCAGTGACATAGTAATGATTCACAGTCTTGGTGATCGCCACATTCTCGCAGCGCTCCCGCAACTGAGTTGCTTCTTCTTTTGTGATCAGTTTCAAAATGCTAAACCCCTTACAAATTCAAATCTAGAAGATATGATGTATATCTTCCTTTTTTACGTATAAGGCGTGAAACAAGCATGCCCGCAAGTCCTTGATATTACTGGACTTACGGGCATTTTCTAAATCAAAGTGATTGACAGATTATGCGAGTTGGAACCAGCGTTCCCGCGCTTTCTGCCGGTTGATCTCGTCGGCGCAGTCCTTGCAATACTTCATCCGGTTGCTGTTTCGGCGCACCACGAGGCCGCATTCCGAGCACGCGAAGTACGCCTCTCCGCACCAACGCCGGTACTGATAACCGAGATTGCGAAAGTCTCGAATATGCAGTGCAGGCTCTCCGTCGAGGTCGCAGATCAGCACCTTAACATTTTCGCTGTCTGCCCGACGCGGCCATTCGATCTTCCCGGCGTCATGGATGTGGCGTTGCACAGCTGCCTTGTGTTCCAGCGTTCCGGATACGTTTGCCATTTTATAAACATCGACGCGCGGAGTGCTGATCCATCCGTCACTGTTCGCATTGACAGCGTGACGATATTTCGCAAGACACAGCATCGTAAACAGCAGCTGCTGTTCCTGCATGCCATCCACCAGCGCAATCTGATCAAGCTCCTGCTGTGTGATCTCAATACTATCCAGCTCTCGCAGCGGCCATTTTCTTGATGCCTCAACAGCGTTGGCAATCATTTCAGTGTACTGGAACATCCGCGCATATGGTTTGCTGCGCAGGATGTGCTCTTCAATCTTCCTGCGGATCTGCGGGGCATAGAGCCCCTCAGACCGCCAATACTTTGCCAAGATGCAAATCGACACATATTCATCCTTACCAAGGCTGTAATTCTCGATTAAATCCTCGGCGTAAGCCCGTTCATCCAAAATAATATCTTTCAATCTATATCCTCCCAGCCGTCGCTGATGTAAAAATCAGGAATCGTAATCTCAATTGGCTTCATGGTGTACTGTTCGCCGCCGTAGGTGATCTCGCCGTCGGCGCTTGCTACAGGCGCATACGCCGCCTCTGACTTAGCTGCGATGGCCGGAAGCAGTGTCCACGGGCGCCGCCCCCAGATCGTACAGCGGACCCATTCCTTCTCGTAATACTTCGCGGCAAGTATGTTGCTGACCAGCCGAATGTCATCGCTCAGCATGGAGAGCTGGCGATAAAGCGCCATGCCAATCCAATTTGTGAACGATTCGTCGCCATTTTCAACAGCTTTCATCTTTTGCTGAATCAAGATGCCGTACTCCCGCACGATATCGCCAAGCCGCTTCAGGAAGCTCTTATTCACCTGCTTGATGTCGAACCCCTCGTCAACGACCAGGCTTGGATCAAAGTCCGACTTCGACTGTCTGGTCGCCCTGCGCGGGAACTGATCCTCGACCAGCCAGCACAGGCGATTCATCGTACATGCCCCGTAGTTGACCGGTGCGTTATAATCCGCCGAGATCACAAATCCGGCCTCGTCCTCCGTCAGCTCGTCCGCATTCTTCTCCATAAGCAGCTCGTAGTCCTGCTGGAACTTCTGCTGCGCCGCGAACTTGACCGACGCCTCGTATTTACGGACCAGCTTCCCAAGCGCCGGATAGATGTACATCATAAAGTAGGGCTTCTTGTCGGCGCAGATCCGGAGCTGGAACTGCAGCTCGTCCTCGTCACCCTTGAATTTGCTCATGCATGCTCGGCGGCTGTGCCAATAATCCGGCATGGGATTGGAAATAATTCCCTTGGCACGATCTATGGCATTTTGCTGGAAGTTCTGCCCGCATTGAATACGATACTCCAGCGTTTCGTATTCTCTGGACCCAGGCTTGAAGTTTGCCTGCACGTCGTACATTGACGTAACCCAATTTGTGATCTGACCAATCGCGCTGCCGAAGCTGTTGATATTGGATTCAATCAATGCTTCTTCCGTAATTACGACCTTCGCCGCCTTCTTCTGCAAGCACATGAGCGTCGGCGTCGGCCTGACATTTTCAACCAGGACCTTGGAGCTGGTCGTGAAGATCAAGTCTCCGTCGAAGTCCGCCCCGTTCAGTGCCGCCATCGTCGTGTCCCATGCGTTGAGCGCCGTGATCGTCGGCATGTACTGATACCAGTGCGCTGCCTCCTCGTTCTGGCAGACATTCTGCAGCCGGATGTTGTTGTGGCAGGACATCGGCGCGCGGAAGCACGCCACCTTATCCACCCCGGCATCAAGCCAGTAGCGGTTGAAGATCTCGCCCCGTTTCAGAACACCTGTGACCGGCAGACCGAACATGCTCTGGCAGAGGGCGTACAGGTCGCCGGAGAGGATCGTGTAGTTACCAGGCACGTCGATCACGCCGATCTTCGCATCGCGGATGCGCTTTGTGATCATCGACCGGACCTTCGAGCGGATGTGCGGGTCGTTGATCATCTCCGGGCAGAGCATCAATGCAGCCGCCTCCGGATTATCAGCGGCATTGAACGGCCTGTCGCCGAGGTGTGTTCCTGCAAGGTACAAAATCGTTTTTCTGTAATCCAGCCCGAGCACATCCTTGATCTCGTTCACAGTTGGCATGACAAGCTCCGCAAGCTGTTCGTCCGTCAGGCGGTAACTCTGAATGAATTGGTAGTTCAGGGCGTGACGGGGCTCCAGAGCCGCCTCAGCCACTTTCGTGATGCCGAACGTGTAATTGTTGGCAAAGCAGTTTGCCAGATAGTCCTCCATGCTGTCGTAGCTATCCCACAGCTTGACCTGCGACGTTGTAAGAACCAGCTCCGCGTTCCGCAGGTCGCGCTCCGTACCCCACGCATCCACGACCGTGCGCTTCCCGGCCACCTTGTCCGCGAACTCGATAAAATCGAAGGTAAACACCATACCCTTCTCCCACGAGAAGCGCGTGTTCATTCCGCAGGCCGTGTACTCCAGCCCAAGCTCCTGCGACCATCTGGCGGCCAGAGAGGGGAGCATCATGCCGCAGCCGTCTGATGCGCACAGCGTGATCTCCGCGTCGTCGTCGGGCGTCATGGCCGGCTCACCAGTCTCAGAATCCGCAAGCCACACCACGCTGTCCTTGAAAGTCGTCTCGCAGTCCTTGACGATCACCAGCCCGTGCGGGAAGGACACCGGCGTGGACCCGGAGCAGGTGAGTGCGCGGTACGCCTCGAACTTGGCCGGGACGAGCGGCATCTCTGTGTTGCGCCCGTTGTCGATCCGACGCCGCAGCTCACCGACCAGCGCGTCATTGGCGAATACGATCGTGCTGTTCTTGATGCCGCCGTTTGTTCCAAGCAGGCGGCTGTACTTGATACCGTTTATGTAAAATCCATTGACCGCCGCGCGATAGTCGCGCTCGTCATCGATGATCAGACAAATGTAGTCTTTTTTATATTGAAGAGCGTCCAAACGCTCGTAAAGTTTTTTCAGCTTTGCTTTGCGGTCTCTTGACGTATCCTGCGCCATTGTATCGCGGATCTCCGTCCGCACAGCTGTGATCTCAGCCCGCTGGTCCGGCGCGCCGTTGAGTTCATCGATCCAGCGCAGCACCTGACTGCTACTCAGTGTTACCAGCTCGTCCCGCATACGTGCTTCCTGCAGGTCGAGCTTCAAATCCCACTTCGCGTCCCGCAGACGCTTGGAGTGAATTTTTAGGATGAAGCACTGCGGATTCTTACGCTTCGCTATAAGAATACCCCCAGTCTCCGAAGTCGCCGCCATCGAAGTCTGCGTATTGCAGGAAAGCGGCCCGATACGCATCTCGCGTACTATTGGCCGGTATGATCTCGATCAATTCCTCGTCCAGAGGGGTGAAGCTGTCGCAGGTCTGCGCGCTGGGGCACTGCTCCGCCCAGAGGCACATACTGCATTCATATGTATCGTGCTTGTAGTTCAAATTCAGGATTCCTTTCTGTATCGTTCCTTGTACTCTTTCTGTGTGTCGTCTATCCATTTATATAAAAGCTCTCGCATCCGCCGTGAGGGGAGGTACAGGCTGATAGGCTGACCATTGCGGATTGCCGAGCGCCAGATCCATTGGATCATGATCGAAAGGGCGTAGTTGTCGTTGTCGAACTCCTGACCGAGGCTCTGGTAGAACCGGACGACCCCGGCGTTCGCGTAGATGTTGACGGGGTAGGCGAGGACCGTCTTGTCGGCATATTCGTTCGTTGCCCGGAGCGAGAAGACGGTATCACTGTTCCAGTACCCCTTGCCGCGGATTTTACCCCAGTGCGTTTTGAACGTTCCGCACATTCTGGTTGCGACCGGTGTACCTCTATGGTGGTTGCAGAAGAACGTATACAGGTTCTTGCGCAGCGTATCCACCTCGTCTGGATGCGCCTGATACCAGTTCATCGACAGCGCCGTCTTGCGCCGCCCGACCTCATTCATGCGTTCCTTCTCTTCGACCTCGATCATTTTTGAGAGGTGCGCCACATACTTGGGGATGTAATTCGGATGGTCGCAGAAGCGATATGTATTTTTATCAGGGCGATCAATGCCGATTTTGCGGTATTCGATTCCGTGAATGTTAAAGAATGCGTTCATCTCTGAGCCATCGAACAGATATGTCAACACGAATACCTCGTCAGCCGCCGCGAACAGCGACGGAGAGAACAGCCAGTAGTACGCCTTCGTTGTTGTAGCGGCTCCCGTGACCACGATGGAACGTGACCACATCTTTTTGATCATGCCGGACATCGCGCCATTCGTGTACTGGCGTCCAGCATCTGTCAGAGCATATTCATTCTGATCAATCTCCTTGGCGTACCCAGCGGCAACCAGAAGATCAATGTCATCCCGGAAAACCGCAGTGTCCTCGCTCAACACCGACAGCTCCTCATCAATGATAACCGTGTAATGCGCTTCTCTGAGTTCTTCATACATCTCCGGAGTGTACAGCATCAGCGCTTGGTGTGTAGAGGCGATATTTCGTCTTTGATGCACAAGGTCGGCCGCGTGGTTCGTTTTTGAGAATCCGTAACGCGGGTCCTTATTCTCCGGCGTTGCGAAATCGGCGTCAGGGCATGCCGCCCGCACGCGCTCTGCCTCGGCTAGATACGGCGTGATGTAGATGAACCGCTTCTCCGGATGCTCGTTGATATACGTGATCGTTGCGCTTGTCTTGCCGCTGCCCATGATGGCGTCGCAGACATTTACCATAAATTCAATTCCTCCTAAAAAGTTATGTTTTTCATTTTTTGCGCCACCTGTTACAACCCGAACGTGGTAGCACTTCTGGAAGTCCAGTGTTTTCAATGCTTTTCGGGCTCGTTCCTACTTAACAAATACTTCTAAATTTGGAGCCCGTGGGCAGTCATGATTTGTTGGAGACAATCTCCTGACTCCGCACAGTGACGCAGGCATCTCTTGGAGCGGGCTTCGTTAGCTTCGGTCAGACCCACACCCTGCTCGTCTGCCCTCAGCTCGCCTTAACGACGACACTCAGCCCTTGCTTCGTCTCCGACCTTCGGCTTTGTTGCTTCGCTTGGTAAGCCTCGGTCTGGGTCCTGTCTTCTATCGACGCCTGCTCTCGTCTCCCATGGTTACTTCTTCGGAACCGTTCTCTCTCCTCAGAACGCTATTCATTTTTCAAGGTACATCTGGCTGATGCATCCTTCGCTCCGCTTCTCGACCTGTTGCTTACACAACAGCTCTCGCTCTCGTCTGCGTGCCACAGACTCGACCGCTGCGCTCGATTCGAATTGCTCACCTGCGTTCCCAATTCTCATCCATACAGCTTGCAGCTGTTGGTCTGCATCATCCTCCAATCTTTTCCCGTTGTCATATTTCAGCCAGAAGGAGAAAATATATCAGCCTACTCTGGGGCAGGGCTCGTCTACAATATCGGAATCGACGATGTAGTGGTGCTGTCTACTTCCGAGGTTAAGCCCCTCGTAGGCTTCTACGATCTCATCATTGGTGATCCCGATATAATCCAAGGTGATCGCCGCGCTGCTATGACCGAAGATCTTCTGGAGCAACAATAGCTTCCTCTGGCTGTTACCCGATGCCATCATCTGGTGGTATCCGAATGTCTTTCGCAGCGTGTGCGTTGACATGTGCGCGTCGATGTGAAGCTCTTCTCCAATTTCTTTTAATATTTTCTCGACCGTATTACGGTGAATCGGCTCATTGATGCCGGCCTGTACGTTTCTCGCGCTGCGGAACATGTAGTCGCTGAGCTTACAGCCGGGAGTCTTTGCAAGGAACAGCTCTACGGCGTCCATGACGGCCATGTTGATCGTAATGTATCGATTCTTCTTTACAGTTCTGGTTGCTTTCGTCTTCTGCTCCAGTATGGGGAAGGTGCGCTTGAACGTGCAGTCGTCGTTGATCAAGTCTGAAAACCTGAGCGTTCGCAGGTCACTGACTCGAAGTCCGAAGTTGATACCGACGACGAACAGCATGTTGTCTCTCCAACGGTGGTTGCCCATCAGGAAATCAGAGATGCGCTGGATGTCATCAATGCTTTTAATAGGAGTAGCCGCTCGATCCTCAGCAAGCTCTCTCGGGGCTACAGCGTCTCCAGGAGCGATCTGTGAGAATCGCAGGCTGCGTGACTCCCTGATGCGGTCCAGCATGATGGTGGAACTCTGAGGGGCTGTGGGGTTGATTGAAATAATATTGTTCATTGGTAATCCTCCAAGTGAATAAATACGGTTATGTCTTTTGACGCTACTATTGTAGCATATGATTTGACGATCTCCGTGACGATTTTAACTAGCAGGATTAACAAAAAAATCAGCACGATTTTCTACGCGGATTGTGGAATATTTTGCTTGACATAAAAATGGCGAGAATTGGTTTGAATTCTACTTCTGGCTGAAAAAATGGGAAAAAGGAAGACGAGAGAAGGGGAAAGGTGGGAAAAATAGTGTGGTAGAAAGTTGGAACAACCTATCAATTCTCGGCGTGGGAAAGGCCGGATATAATGGAAAGTACGCCCCACGGTGCAAAGGCTCATTTTGCACACTAAACGTTTGTTTGGAAAATGGGAAAGTGTATACCTACTAATTCAATGGGTAAAAGGACTGAAACTGTATTAAGCGGTTAATACAATATGTCAACCGGCAGACGTTCAAACAGTTTACAATATCACAAAAACAAACAAAAAGTTTCAGAATATCATAAAAACATAGCAAAATACAATAAAAGCATTGCTAAAAGTTAAACAGCATATCGAAAAACAATAAACCACCTTTTTCTTTTTCGCTAACTGAAAAATAATTAAAAGTTCGAAAAAGCACTGATAACTGAAATAAAGCAGAGATAACGACGCCGAAAAGTTCGGAAAAGAGGACTGAACCGGATCCGGAAGCCAACGGATGCAAGAAAAAAGCGAAAAATACTTGTTGACAAATTGCGCGGCATATGGTATCATGCAGACAGTCGATGAAACGACGGCGGGAACGCCGAACGGCATTGACTGGACGTAGCACGGACGGGAAGCCGTCAAGAATTGAATTCGTCACACTTTGCGAAACAGGCCGTCCGGAAACGGCGGTTAGAGGGACGCACAGCCTAAACCAATATAGGCAAGGCATAGCGGCAGTCCGGTAGTTAAGACTAAGGCGCGGGAAGCCGGAAATTTCCCGCCGACGAAAAAGTTCTTGACAAACAGTTCCGAATGTGCTATAATCCACAGTGTCAAGTGAATGACGGCGTTTTGATTCGGGAACGGATTGAAACGAACGAACTTTCCACTTGACAAACAGCCGGAAATGTGATATGCTCTTGAGTGTCAAGAGGCAAGCGAAGCCGGAAACGCAGACCGCAAAAGTGGGAAGTGAGCCACTATAAAAAGCATTGCGGAGCGCGGACGGGGCAAGCCGAAAGACGCGCCGGAAGCATGAAACACGGACGGCATGAACTCAGCACGGCGGGACGCCGGAACGGACGGGAACGCGCAAACGCGCGTAGACCATGCACTTTGACAATCGAGTGAACAGAGCAGTTAGTGGAAGAACTGAGCATTGCCCGTTTACGGGTGTGCTATAATGCGCGGAGTGTTTACACTTTGCACTTTTTGGAAGCTGACAAGCTAGTTTGCGATACCGCGCAACGGGTGAACTCCGTACTAGTGTAGCGGGAAAAGTGTTTCTTTTCAGCGAAATGAATTGAAACGAACGAAAGCAAGTTTGTGTTTATCGTGTACACGGTGATAGCGGTGGAAGCCCGCACACCTTAAACAGGAGAACGCCGACGCGAAACGCTATAACCAAGGCGGCGCGGCGAATGTCACTGAGACGGCGCGAAACGTCCGTTTGGACGGCGATAAAAAGCCTCTAGCAAAGGCAAACGTCAGCAGACCGTGAAAAAGTCTGTAATAAGTGACGCGCAATAAAAGCGCAAAATGAGTAAAATTCACGGTACGAAAGTACCGTTTTGCATTGACTGAGCGCCGGAGCGTCAAAAGCTCCGGCGTTCGAATGAGTGCAAAACACGAAAGAAAGGAAGCATAACTATGAAAAGAATTCTCAAGAACGCAATCGCCCGCACTGAATCCGCATGGATGCAGAAAACCGAAACCGCGCTGAACATTGAAGCGAAGCACGGCTATGAGTACGCCGTCGAACTGTACCGCGAAGCGGACGCAATCCGCGCGAAGCTCGACCGTCTTTGCAGAATCGCGGGCTGAATCGCCCGCACCGCGCAAGTCTTAATGCGGCCGTGGCCCGTCACAAGCCGGGAAGAACGCAGAGTGGGACTTAAAATAAAACCAAACTGAGAAAGGAAGTATAACTATGTCTAAATCTAAACCTAACGCCACCCACACCGAGCCGACGCTTGAAATCACGCAGAATCTCGGAGAGGGTACCTCTGAGCAGAAAGAAGCCAAGACCACGGAGCAGCTCTATGCAGACGTGGCGCGCGAACTGACAAGCGTTAACGCGGCTGTTCAGAACGGACAGGATCCGACGGACACGCTTAACGTCCTGAAAACGGCGCTTACTGCGCTGAATAAGCGCCTGATGAAAAACCGCGTCGCGGAGCTTTCCGCGCTCGACGTGGTAGACCTGTACCGTGAGTACATCCCGAATCCGTTCGCAAAGTGCAAGGGCGCGCGCCCGGACAAGAATACGGGTCTGTATGCCCTTGTGGACGTGAACAAATACGTCCCGTTCGAGTCGCTGGACGCGGCAAACCCGACGCGCAAAATCACACAGGTCGGCGCGTGGCAGAAGATGGTCAGGATTTTGCGCTACAACATGGCCACGCTCGAAGTCCGCGAAAACGGCAAGGCGTCGTCCAATATCGCCCTGACGCCGGACGATATGTCGTACCGCAAAAACATCGGATGGGACGTCAAGGCTTCCATGAACACAATCACTGCGCAGCTTTCTGCCCTTGCGGCGGCGATTCTTCCGGCGGAGCTTTGCCCCAAGGTTATGTATAAGGCCGACGCGAAGCAGCTTGCCAAGGCTATCATGCCCGAGGTCGGCTCCGGTCACGACACGTCCAACGTTGTCAAGCGTGAAGCTTTCTTCGAGCAGAAGCTTTTCGCGGTGATCAAGACGCGCATGGCAGACGGCGGCTATCTCTACGACGATGAATCCGCAGAGGCGGTTTTGAAAGCTTCCAAGAAAGACGGACAGGTCGAGTACACGGCGGACGACGTTCGCAAGCTGGCCGAAAAGGTCGGCCTGACGGTGGTCGAAGTTCCTGTAGAGGTGGAGTCTGCCGAAAACTGAACAATGAATTGAAGCGAACGAAAACAAGCGGGGCTTTTCAGCCCCGCTGCTCTAATGCGGCCGTGGTTTTCCATGCCCGTCACAAGCCGGAAAAACGCAGAGTGGAGATTTTTAGGAATGGAAGGTTTTTCGCATGACTGACGCACCGATTTCCACATGGGCGACGTGCGACCATTTGACCTCCGCGCCCGACGGGGGGCAAGGCTATATCGTCACGGTCGAACAGCTTCTCCGGATGCGCGACGGGCGAACTGCGTTCTTTCGCAAGGTTTCGCGCTCCGGCAAGATCCAGAGTGCAGTCTATCAGGGTTTGCAATACGACCGTTCCATGCGTGCGTACTTTGCGCCGTGCTGGGACGATATCAGCCGCGACTCTGGCCCGCTTCACAAAAGCTCCAAGGTTTTCATCGGTTTCACATACTGATTCCGTCATTCTGACGAAATCAAACGGAGCCATGCCCCAAGGTTTTCCAGCGCATTAACAAAACTGCCGTCATTTGCTTGACGATACATACTTTTTCCTCTATAATGGGGATAAAGTAACTATCGAAATGGCGGTGGTTTTTTGTACAACGCGAAGATCAAGGAGCAGTATCTGAATACGCGCCAGCCAGATGTGCGTGTGCGCCTCGCACAGATTTTTAGTCAGGTTTCCGACCTGATTGAGCAGCCGCGCAACAGGGACGTGGCAGAAATGTCGATCGAAGAGTTGCGTCACGCCTTCGAGGTTTTCGAATTCATCGACGTCGGAGCGGCTCGCCCCGTCCTGTACGCCTTGCAAACCTACAACCGCTGGGCGCATTCCACATCTCAGCCCCTTGCCTTTACAGACGCGCTGGAGGGTTTCGACGAACGCGCGGACATCGACTATACCATCGGCATCCGCAAGTACATCTTACCGTCGCCCGAGGCTTTGGTCTCCGCGGTCACGCGCCTGTATCCCATCGACGATGGCTATGAGGTTTTGCCCGCGCTGATCTTTGCATGGCTCGGGGTTTCAAGTGCCGACTGTATCCGCCTGAAATCTGACGCCGTAGATTTTGAGCGCCGGCTTCTGACTATGCCCAACGGCACGATCTGCCCCAACGAAATTCCAGAGGTTTTTATCGAGCCGCTTCGGGTCTACTCCAAGACGCGCACGGCCACAAGGTTTGTCAATGGCGAGTATCCGGTTTTCGCGGACGACCTTGGGTTTTTCCTAAAGAAAATGCTGCCGCGCAGTTCCAAAAAGCAAGGCAAGCCATATACGCAGGCACAGATTTCCGCGAACATCACGGATTTTTGCTATCGCTGCGAGGAACAGCTACACATTCGCCCGACCTTCAACTACACCACGATCACGAAGTCCGGGGTTTTTTATCGCCTCTATCAGTATGAGCTTTCCGGCGCCGATCTCTACGCCAAGGAAAACAAGGACAAGGTTTTGTCCATCGCAAACAAAAAGAGCTTCAAGGACGTCATGACGGTCTACGAAGCATACCGCGCGGTTTTCTATCCGCGCAGCTGAATACGGTCATTCGGGCGGCTGAAGGTTTTCAGCCGTCCTTTTGATATACGATCTGGAAAACGCGAAGCCCTGAGTGTTTGCGCACTCAGGGCTTTTCGGTGGGACTTACCGATGCATATGCACGGTGGATTTCAATCCATCCCAAATGATTGCGGAAATAACACCGCAAACGATCTGGACTATGAACGATTCCATAAACCACTCCCTTCCGGACCAAAGGTTTTCGGTCCAGCCATCAAACTTACTGGCCTTTGCCCGAGGAATGGTTCTTACCCACATCGGTATTGTACCATGGTTTCCCAGAAAAATCAACGGGCGGCTCGTCCGCCCAACGTCAGCAAAAGCGCATGGTTTTCCATGCGCTTATTTTTTATACCCAAAAATCTGTATTAACCACTTAGTACAACGAAAGGAGTCAACGAAAAATGCCCACATGGTTTGAAGGTTTTTGCGTCTGCTGTCTGTACGCCGCGGTTTTCTGCGGAGCGGTCGCGCTTGCGGAGCGCATTCATCCGCGGTTTATGCGTTGGCTCTACAGGGTTTTGACGAGAGGGGAAGGGAGAGAAAAATGAAGCTGAGCTACAACGAGCATATCCAATTCGAGCTCACGAGATCCGCGCGGGAGGTTTCAAAGCTTCGCGGGGATTTTCTGCGCGAAGCCAAACGGGAGGCTTTGGACGCGGACGATCCCTTCCGGCGCGACCGAGCGCAGTATCTTCTGGACAACCGGTTTGCGTTGAACCGGGAGGTTTTGCGCACCGTACTTCCGGGAAAGCAGTGAGGCCGCCATGGAAACATGTGTATGCTGCGGCGCGAGACTGCCGTGTGAAGGTCGGCTGATCTGCTGGCAATGTGAACATCAATATGACTTCGGAGGTTTTTACCATGACAAAGTTTGAGTGCATCGGCGCGGAGCTGCAACAGGATTCCGCAACCCGCGCGGAGGCGGAGCGCTGCTTTCAGTATTCGTGTATGCTCTGCTGCCAGCATGGGTTTCGCACACCGTGTGAGCATTGCGGCATCCGGCAGGCACACATGATGAAGCTGGCTGCTTTGGACATCCTCGCGCAGCCCGTGGAGCGCCGCATTCCCCGCAAGGCTTTGAACGGAGGTTTTCACCATGACGCTTAAAGAAGCAGTCGGTGTCCGCGTAGACGTTGACGTCCAGACCGGGCAGAAGCTCAGTCATTCGGAGGTTTACGGCCGCATCATTGACTATCTCGGAGGCTTGGAGGCGGTCGCACCCTATATCCCGTTCGATATTCCGTATCTCCGTGAAAAGCTCAAGCGCGACCCATGGTTTAACAACACAGACATGAGCAAGTGGGACGCAGCCACAGGTTTTCGACGCTCCTTTGGCGGCGGCTTCTACGTAAGTGGCGGGCTTTTCGACCTGTACCGCAAGCACGATATCACAAGTGTGAGCTGTGCCGAAGGCGTCTGCATCCTGAAGGAAGCCGCCAGCAGGCTTTGCGCGCAGCCAGAGATCAAAACCATTGAAGGTTTGGTATAAGAAAGGAAGAATTTTATGAACACCAGCCTGCAAATTTATGCACCGGAGGATGTATTCTCCGGCATCGTCAACAAGCATCACGACCGTTTGAAGGCGGAATCTGCCGCGAAGGTTCAGGTGGAGCGTCGCCGCAGAGAGCACCGGAGGTTTGCAGCCAAGGCCGCTGCGATCTCCATTGCGCTTCTGGCCGCAGGGTTTCTGATCGGGGTTCAGGTGGTGCTTCTGTGAAGGGCTACTTCTGCCCGTCTGGCTTCATGGGCTTTGTCGATGGCAGCTATATGCTTTTCGCCAGCGACACCGACTACATGGAGTTTCTGACGGCAAACTCGTAGGAAAAAATGTGCGAAAGCGCGCAAAACTCGTTGTAAAAATGTGATCGGAGGTGAGTAAGATCGATCTTGAAGATTTGCTGAAGGGGAGGCTTTCCGTCTGGTGCCAAAACACAACGGAGGTTTTGCACTTACGCGATCTCCTGTCGAAATACGGAGTGGATGTAAGCAAGATACACGGATTCCGCGCATTGTCGATTCGCGTTGAGCCGCGCAATCGTACACCAAGCGCTGAATATACGGGAACAGGTCCGGAATGGCATGTTCGCCATCATTTTGTCGAGCGCTGGATGTTCTTCGCGGAATTCTGGGCTGCGTGCGGGCTTTCAGATCCACAAATCAGTATCACCACCTTGGAAGGTCTTGTATAAACATACATACGAAAGGAAGGTTTTTATGGACGCGGATGTACAGCGCATCTACGATTTTGTGTTGCGTCAGGAGCAGAAGCACCTTGAGAAGCTCAAGGCTTCCGAGGGCTTTACCGACACAAGCACCATTACCCGGATCGCGTGCTATCAGCGCGTCCGGTATTTCATCGAGGATATGAGGAGGGACAGCCATGCCGGCTAAAAAGCACATTGTTGAGGTTTTTCATAAGGAGGCCGCCTCATGAATTGGGAAGACTTTTTTGCCGGAACGATCTCGGTCTACTGCGGCGACCGCACCGGCGCCGAGCAATTCCTTGACGAGTGTGATGCGCATGGCATCCCGACGCTCGATCAACGCAGAAAGCTCAGGCGATACGGCACGAGTCATTTTGCATATCGTTACAACGGAAAAATCCTCGTGGTTTTCTCATGTAGTGAAGACAACTGGAACGGCCAGCTCGGCTGCGGAAACGTGACCGAGGTTTTGCGTTACGCAGACATACAAAGCAAGAGCATCCAGATCGACACGCTGGACGGCCTTTTGTGAAACAGCTATTTGATCGGAGGTTTTTATGGACACAACTCTGATAGGAGCAATTAAATATCTGCCAGTCAGAAAGGTAAACCGCATTGTGATCGCAGCGCTCACGGAAAAGCCCGGAAAAGCAGAACTCCTGCTGGTTTCTGACGAAGAGGAAGATTTTGCTCCGCTGAAGTGGGCGATAACGGACTCCGTAGTCAAAATGCCCGTGAATGAGATGATTGACTATGCAAAACGCTGGTATGCAGGGCTGCCATTCAGCATGGTGGTTATTTCCCACACCAACATGACCGCGCAAGAAGTGTATTCGGTGATTATGGGAAAAAGCATTGAGGTTCCGTCTAAGAAGGTGCTGGAAAAACGGGATCTCCAATACCTTTACTGGGACGAGAACGATGAATGGAAAGAGCGCATGGAAAAGCATTGGCAGAAAAAGTTTGAGTGCGACGAGCCGCTCTGGGACGGGAGCGAGGCGGTTTTCAACGAGGCTTACCACGAAGAAGAGCGAAACCACAAATCGCCGCGCAGAGAGCCTGTCATTGTGAAGGTCCGCCGCAAGGTGCGCCATTCCCGTAATTCTATACCAACAGGTAACGATTGACGACCTAATATAAAACAAAGATTTAAGAGGTGATTTTGAATGTCCATGTGGACTTACGTCCGCGGCATGATTCTCGCAGACGCATACGCCGGATACACCCCGGCAGCACTGTATCATGCGCAGCTCGTGGTTGACCATCTGCCGCGTATCACTGGTTCTGAAGGTCCTGTTCAGTTCTATGTGACGAGCCGACGCGGCCACAATATGTCTATGTGCTGCGACGAGTTTGGGCAGTGCAGCAACCTTGGCGAAGGCAGACGTGGGGATTGGTTCCATTCACAATCGGAGGTTCTGATCACGCTTTGCGGCAATCTTCGTGACCGGACATTTGATCAGACTCTGCGTGAAACGACGAAGGCGCTGGCGAGGCTTGCATCGAGGCTTGACGTGGAAACCTGCCTCGTTTCTGTTGAGAGCGATTACGATCAGATGTTTTTCTTCAACAATCCGGAGTGGCTCCGCTGGATGCCGCGTTCGGATTGGCCGACGGGCCATTGTATTGCAATTGTGTAGGAGGTGAAGGTTTTGACCGGACAAGAGTTGTACGACCGCATGCTGAACGAGCGCTTCGGCATCAACATTGAATCCTCTGCGGATGCGCAGGCGCTCGACGAACTGTTCGGAGGTTTCTGCAAATTCAGCATCCGCGCATATTACGAGAGAGTCGGTGCTCTCTCCATCGTTGCGAGCCAAGGATACAGATCTCGTATTTTGTGGACAAGGGCGGAGCATTATGAAGATTCGTTGAAAGATTTCTGCCGGGAGATTCTGCCGTCGAGTATGTTCGTCGGTCCGCCGGTCGAGATCGGGACCATCGACGATTTCCTGTGAAGGTTTTGAAGCCATATGGTGTGTGAATCCGGACGGCTCCGGAGCCGGTCTTGAAAACCGTGCGCAGCGCAGGCTGTGAGGGTCGGCACCTCCGCACATCGCCACCCGCTTCATTTCCTTCCTTTCTTTTTCTTAGGGCGGCGCAAGCCGCCCGCACGGGTCCATAGCACAATTGGCAGAGCACGCCGCTCATAACGGCAAGATTGCAGGTTCGAGTCCTGCTGGACCCACCAACCGCCGAAGGTTTGAGACGGCCTCCGGTGCAGACAAATGTCTCCTTTCTCTTGCGGTGCGGCGGAAAGTCCCCGCCGCACCACTCCTCTCAGAAGAAATTTACAATGGAGGTGATCTCATTTGGAGGAATATTTTCAGCCGAATACAGCGATCTGCTGTGCAAATCAGGAGGAATTCACAGAGCTGTGTAAGGTTCTGACTGACGCCGGCTTTTACATGTACGGTCGTGGCAGCGAGCCTGAGCCGGAGCAGTACAAATCACACGGTAATAATGGCGATCCGGAGGTCGCACAGGATGCGATCTACATCATGCGAAACGGGCGGGAGCTGCAATACACATCCAAATATTACTCCGAGCACGGCGACGATGACCATCCGACGGTCGTAGATTTCTGCGATATTTTCGCGCAACGCATCGAGGTCGGATCCATTGACGAGCTGATATGAAAGTAAATTTGAGGAGAGAGTCCCATGAATATTGACTGGCAGGCGCTGCTGGATACGCAGATCGCGGTGGTTTGCCGTTCTCCGGAGGAATGCGAAGCATTTCTGCGCGAAGCCGCCAAACAGAATATCCCCATGAGCCCCATGTGGATCGACGATCTGTGTGACGCGGCAGAACGCCAGTGGTCACATAGCGAGGACGACCCAATGAAGTGGTACGGCGTTGCCTATGCATGTAATCCATCCAAATACCTCGGCTTCTGCTGGCCGGCGTGGTGGGCAAACCGAGGCTATCAGCTCGTAGATTTTGCCGACGCGAAAGCTTTCAGCATCCCAACAATTGATGATCTAATTTAGGGGGAAGAAGAAAATGGAGTTGCAGCCAATCAGCGGTTTTGTTTTTGTCGGCCCGGAAGCGGTCGATAAATTCCCGAACTGTAAGGGAAGAAATTTTCTCGGCGATACATCCATGCTCACGGCTTTGCGTGCAATCGTCTGGCCGCGTATGCGCTCACAAGATTTCATCCGCTTTGAGCCGGTGGAGGTTTTAGCCAGATATCCGGAGAATAACGAGATCGAGCAGGTGAAGAAAAAACTCGCCGCAAAGTCATGCGATCTCGCGGCAAGCGATCAACTCCTGTATCTCTCCTGTAGTTTTGAACGGACACAAAAGTGCGGGACATACGAAGAGCTCAAAGCGTGGGTCAACAGACTGGCGGATTCCCTGTTCCCAGGATATGAGCATGTCAGCGCCGTCGAAGATTTTTGCGAAAGGCATCGTGATGCGGCAAGCGTAGTGATGGATCGCAAGACGCGCTCAGTGGTTTTTATCTCTGTCGCAAGCAGCCCGATGGTAGGTTATCGCATTATGACATTTGCAATTTCCCGTCTGCTTCCGTGGTATTTCCCGGAAGTTTCTCTTCCAAAGGACGGATATGAGCGGAAGCTTTTGAGCTTGCTTGCTTCCGGAGACCACGCGGGCTTCAAGAAGCTCGCCGATGCGATCGGCAAACGCATCCTGCGCAGCGATCCGCCCTATGATTTCAGCGATCTTGTTTAGGAGGGTTTATGTCAAAAGCAATTTATGACTTTGGCGGCGGGCATTATCATGTCGAGATTTCGAGCCGCGAAGAAGCGGAGGACGTGATCGAATTTCTGCACGCACAAGGCTGTGTTTTCACCAATGGGTATTCCACACGAGCTCTTGCAAAGGATTGCGCAAGCAACTATCCCTTCATCGGAGCGAGTTATAACAACCGGATCACCGGCTGGATGTATCGGCCAGACACGCCGTGCTTCACCTATGAAGAGTTCTGCGACCAGTGTTTGCGGGCGCCGTCCATCGAAACCATCGACGATCTTCTCTGACTCCGGAAACATCCGGAGGTTTTTTATTCCCCAGATTTGAGCGCCCAGAGGCGATTCAAATACATATTTGTGCGCTTCGGCACACTCCGAAGCAGAAAGGAGCCATTTATGGCAAACGTTAAAATCATTCGTAATGTCGCATTCATCGAGTCCAGCGTCTCCCTGAAAGATCTGAAGAATCTTGCGAAGCACCGCCCGAACGCGCTGGTTCTGAAGGACGAGGACAAGAACGAGCTGTATAAGCTCATGGTCGGCACCGGCGAGGGTTCCATCTCCAAGTTCGGCGCGACCTATGGTTCTCAGGCCGATCCCGAGAAGAAGGCCGCCATCACCATCCACATCCCGGACGATGTGAAGGATGCCAAGGCATATGTTGCCGAGACCTACGGCGGCGCGCTTCTGAAGATCGGCAAGATCGAGGAACAGTTCGCAGCTGCTGCGAAGGAGATCGAGGCTGATCTCGATAAGGTCAACGCCAGCATCACCGTCGAGTGATCCCGTAAAGCCGCAGGTTTTTTCACCTGCGGCTTTCCCATTTCACAAACCCAAACAAATCAAAAACATAAAATTACTGAATAAAAGGAGATACATACTATGATTATCGAAGTCAAGGTTCGCAATGCCACCACCCGTAAGACCGGCACGTTCGAGTCCGAAACCACCACCCCGCGTCAGGCGTTTGAGCAGATGGATGTTCAGTACAGCGCTGGCAACGTCACCTTCAACGGCACGCCGCTGCGTGCAGCCGACATCGACACGCCGTTTGCGCAGCTTCCCGACTGCCGCGAGGAATCCCTGCTGGCTTCCGTCGTCAAGGCCGACGGCGGCTGCTGATTTCCGAAGCGCCCGCTGAATTGCTCAGCGGGCGCTTTTCCTATCAAAAACAGTAAAGGAGAGTTCAAATGTTTGGTCAGATTATGTCTAATCTTCAACTGACAAGTCCGGCAGCGGACGAAATTTTTAAGAACTGCGCTGGAGATTCCTTCCGGAATGACTCCACATTCCTCGCGGTTTTGCGCACCATCGTAGTTCCGCGCATGAAACAGGAGGATAGTCTGCATCTGACCGTAATAGATGTGCCTTCTTCTTCCTATGACGCGGATTGCAGCGGCGAGGCACTTCTCTCTGCGATCTTCGCAAGCGGAGTGGATGCAGATGCGCACGACCGCATTACGGTCGTTAACCTCCAGTGCTCCTTCCAGAAAACGGAGGAGACGATCGGAAAGATCGACGATGCCGCGCTCACTGCGAAGGGCTTTGAGCTGGATGCGACCCGCGTCACCTACATCAAGCAGAAGGCGAACTCCGACGCGAAGTTCTATCGCAATCCGCAGACGCGGGCAGTTTTGGTCATCGTCGCCAATCTGTCGGTCATCGTGTGGCATCTGGTGGCCGCATCGGCGTGCAAGCTTCTTCCGTGGTTTTTTGTGGAGCGTCCGCCCCGTGACGATCCAGAGGTAACCGCGGTACTGAAATCCATCGTCATGCAGGAGGATTCGAATGAATTCCGCCGCCTGATGGCGGAAGCCGCGCGCAAATACGACTTCCGTTCCGCCGGCATCCGTAAGCAGCTCGAAGGTTTTGAGCGCAAGTACGACGAGGATGCGCTTCGCCGCACGAAGGAATCTGCCGAGCAGCTCCGTCGATCCATCTCGGATTATTATGAAGCAGCCGCGCAGAAGAACCGAGAGCTTCACGAGAAGCTTTTGATGGTGAATGCATTGGAGGATTCCATCGCCAGCGGCGGCAGCAACGAGCTGATGGAATATTTCCTGATGAACAAGCATCTGGAGCTGATGGATACCGGCAGCGACTGGTTTGAGTTCGCGGTCGGCGACTATTACATCGACATGTGGGATGAAGACGCTGCGACTCTGGCGATCGAAAAGACCTCCGCGGCAATCTACCGCCACTTCAGCGGGCGCGAAGAGAAAGCCAAGGCGAAGAAATTCTTCAAGGCTTGTTTCCAGGATGAGACGATCCGCATCAAGGTTTGCGCGGCCTACCGGATCTACAGCTACGGCGGCTGCGAAGCCCGCGGCAGCTACGACTACCCGGACTGGATGCGGGATTGCAGCCCGAACCCGCACACGGAATATTATTCCTGTCTTGGCGGTCACAAGTCGATCATCAATCAGGCGTGCAACGCCGGCAATTATGTCAGCGCGGTCGAGCAGTGCTGTGCTTCTGCGAGAAACCTGAATTTCTCGGACAGCACCGTCATGAGCAGTTGGAGCGACCATTTCTTCGATCTCGACAAGCATTGTGTCGAGCTTCCGGACGGCAGCTGCGTCACACCGATGGAGGCAGTGGAATGGGCCGCCGAAAATGTACAGTAAGGAGGAGCAAGGTTTTGAGCAGACCTTATAAAATCACCGAGGCACACAGACAGCAAATCTTACAGGATTTTTACGAAGCTCTCGTCAAGAATCCAATCACAAACGGCACCTTGACATACAGCAAGACGCTGGATTGCGGCAAAGCCACGATCCTCTTCACGCCGAAGGCTTACATGAAGCAGGCGGCGCTTGTGCGCGAAACATCCTCCGAGATCGGCTGGCACGGCGTCGTCCGTCGCGCAGAGTCCGACGAGCGGACGTTCATCGTCGAGGATATTTTTGTCTATCCGCAGAAGGTAACGGGGACGTCGATCAATCCCGACCAGCAGGAATACAACGACTGGCAGGACTCCTTCGACGACGACACCTTCAACGCCATGCGCTTCCACGGCCACAGCCATGTGAATATGGGGGTTTTCTCCTCCTCAGTGGACGATGGCTATCAGAACGGCTTGATCGAGCAGCTCGGTCCGGAGATGTTCCAGATCTTCATGATTTTGAACAAGCGAGGCGAACACTGGCAGCGCATCGTCGATCTGAAAAACAACATCGTTTTTGACACGGCGGATATCCAGATCGGCCTGACGGACTGTGGTTTTGACTACAGTGCCTTCCTTGCGGATGCAAAGGCGAAGCTGAAGCCCGACGCTCCGGCAAATCCCGTGCATTCGAAGCTGACGCCAACGGAGGTTTCGCGGTTCCCGTCCGCACCGTCGAACCACTGGTCGTATCAACCCCCGGCGAGTGCTGCGCCAAAGCAGAAAAAGAGTACGGGCTTCGATGCTGCCAACGAGTATCGGGAAGCACATCCAGACGAATGCCGCTTCACACCGAGCGGCTATTTTGGAGACGATGGTGTCTGGTATATGTATGATGCATGGCCGGAGGGCATGGAGGAATTTGAATGAATCTCGAAAAATCCTATGATTTTTTCCAGCCGGAGACATGCAAGGACGCGATCCACATCATCGGCTGCGGCTCCGTTGGCGCCACGGTTGCCGAGTGCCTTGCAAGGTTTGGGCTGACGAACTTCCGGCTTTACGATTTTGATATTGTCGAGCCGCATAATCTGGCAAATCAGATGTTCACCACCGAGGATCTCTACAAGCTCAAAACGGAGCGCACCTTGGAGATGCTCTGCCGCATCAACCCCGAGATCCGGAACAAAGCGAAGGTTTTCAGCGAAGGATATACAGGCCAGCGCCTGAACGGCTATGTCTTCCTCTGCGTGGACAACATCGACCTCCGCCGGAAGATTGCATCCGATAATCAGAGCAATCCGTACATCAAGGCGATGTTCGACTTCCGCACCCGTCTGGAGGATGCGCAGCATTATGCCGCCGCGTGGGACGATCCCGCGATGGTCAAGAGCTTCCTTTCCACCATGGATTTTTCGCATGAGGAAGCTGAGGAAGAAACGCCGATGTCCGCCTGCAAGGTTCCGCTCAGCGTCACACCGACGGTTCGCACGATCTGCAGTCTCGGATGCAGCAACTTCATCAATTACGTCAAGGGCGGCGTCGCCAAGCTCAAGAAAATGATCTTAATGAACGCATTTACGTTCGAGATCGATGCAGTTTAAGTAAAAAATTGTAAGATTTTGACGGGAAATCCGTCGTAAAATTCGTGTTTCAGCATAGTGTAAAAATTTCTGCAAAGAAAGCCGCCAGCCAATGGTGGGCGGAAAGCAATGGTCCATGGCGAGGAGAGCAGAGGCCGGCCGCCTGCGAAGGCGTAGCAGGACATTCTAACTCTCATCAGATGTGTCATACCTCATCAAAATTCCTGAACTGTCGTCATCCAGGATTCGAATCCTGGTCAACGCGAGCAAGAAAAGCAGCCTCGCTACTGTAATCCCCAAATCATCTCTCCTGTAAGACGACCGTCGGACCACCCAGATCAGTCTTCATACCGATCCCAGACTATGCCAATACGAAAGAAAGGAGTCTCTATGCCATACATCGTTGTGAAAGCGCCCCCGCGCTATCGTCAGGTTTCCGTCGATGAATTCCTGTTCGAGGACGAAGCGCGCACCAGCTATGTCGCTTTGTGCGAAACGGAAACCATCACAAGGTTCCGTGATCACATTCCGGGCAACGTGCGGGATGCATACAACATCCCGCTTGCGATCCGCGCGCTGCAAAGCTTCAATGAGACCCATTCGGAGCTTTTTGAGCCGGACCGCACAGCCCTTTATCACACATTCTACATCCCCAAGCGTTCCGGCGGCGGCGTCCGCCGCATCGATCAGCCTCTTCCGGAGCTGATGAACGCGCTCTATGAGCTTCGGAGGATTTTTGAGTCCATGTTCCATGCGGATATGCTCTATCACACCACGGCGCACGCCTACATTCACAAGCGCAGCACAGTCACGCTTGTTCGAAAGCACCAGCAGAACGCGAGCAAGTGGTTCGCGCATTACGATTTCCATAACTTCTTCGGCAGCGTCACGCCGGAGTTTTTGAGCAAAATGTTCTCCATGATCTATCCGTTCAGCGCCGTGATGCAGAGCGCGGGCGGCAAAGCGGCACTCGAAAAGGCGCTGAGCCTCTGTTTCCTGAACGGAGGTTTGCCGCAGGGCACGCCGATCTCTCCGATGCTGACGAACATTCTCATGATCCCGTTCGACCACAAGTTCAGCAATCATCTGGAGGCTTTTGGCGAACGGAATTATGTCTATACCCGCTACGCCGACGACATCTCCATCTCGTCCAGAAGCCCGTTCGATTATAAGAAGGTTGAGGCCGAGATTGCCGCATCGCTCAAGACGATGGAAGCTTCTCTGGAGTTGAACCGCAAGAAAACGAGCTACGGCAACAACACCGGCTCCAACTGGATGTTCGGCATGATGCTGAATTCCAAGAACAATATCACAGTCGGCTGGAAGAATGTCAAGGCTTTCCGTTCCACGCTCAATACCTATCTATACGAGCGTTCGCAGGGTAGGTTCTGGCCGTTGGAGCAGGTCCGCAGCCTCAGCGGCACGATCTCCTATTATAAAATGATCGACGAGCAGTGGCTGAATTCCATCCTCGATATCTACAATCAGAAATATAAAACCAGCGTCCGGTACTGCCTGAAGCAGGACCAGAAAAGAAAACAATAATCAAGCGAAGAAACGAGCATACATAAGGTTTTGAGCAATCGAAGCCTCTCCTGCCAATGGCGGGAGGGAAGCAATGGCGGCATGGCCGACGGGCACTGGGCGCAAGAACCGCAGCAGCAAAGCGTGCGTACATTTATCCTTCAAGACAACGCCTCCTAACAACGGTACCAACCAAAAGAAGTCCGAATCTACCCCAGCACCCACAGGGTTTTCCACCATCACCGCCACAGCCACCCCAGTTAAAGAAACTCGGAGAAAATCAATACGATATTAAGAGCTCGTAGAAACATGCAAGTTAGATCGCCCGTTTTTCTTTCAGTCGTTCTTCGCAATCGACGTCACAGCAAAGCATATTCTGCAAATACATAGCAGAGCTTCACCCAATGGGCGAAGTGCAGTCAAGGTTTTTCAGCTCGAAGGCTTTCCACACCGCCCCTTTTCGCTGCGGCCAGCGTAGCGAAAAGCCGCTTCATCGTGATCGCAGGATCAAAGATCCTTTTATCCCGATGAATAAAGCCTTCTCGCTGTCAGCACAGGATGCCTCCCTTCGCCGACGAGCGTCGCGGCGATTCTGGAGCCTTGCCCAGAATCGCCAGCTTTCGCCGCGGCTCCGGTCGCGTCTCATCGTTTGCTGTGTCAATGATCCAATCAAGGCTTTTCAAAATGGAGGAATGCCCATGACCGATTCCGCGTTTATTCAGAAGGAATTCCGCAGCGAGATCCGAGACCGGAAAAGCGTCGGATATTCCGCCAGAAACCGCATCTGCGGCAGCAAAAGCAAGCGCGCCGCAAAGCTTCCGAGCGATTCGCTCACACCCAAACAATGGAAGGAGAAGAACGGACCTGTGAATACATATAATCTTTCCCGCCCGATGTCGTGGCAGGTTTTCAGCGCAATGCCTGCCGATCTCCAGCGGGATTATCTGACCGACCTGACGGAAACGCATCACCTCACGCAGGTCGCTGTTGCAAGGATCTTCGGGATTTCTCCGAAATATTGCTCGCTCAAAATGCGCGAGCTCGGCTATGCCTACCTGTTCCCGAAGGGCCGCCGTATGCATCGTGAAGATGAACAGTGGCTCCGGGGGTTCCTTGCCGATGAAGCCAACACTCCGGAGGAAGCCGGCGCCACGACAGACCATGCATCTGACGATGATGTAGAAGTGGAAGCAGCGCCGCAGGCTTCGGCTGAGCATCCCATGCAGATGACGGAGCTTTCCGTCCGCTTCGACGGCCGGATCGACCTGACGCAGATCCTGAACACGCTGCGCTACATGCTGTCCGACGGCGACGAGGCTTCCGTCCAGATCCTCATCCAGCGCGGGGGTTTTTCCCATGAATCATGATTTTCAAGCCGGCGATCGTGTCCGCATTCTGCATTCACAGGACGGCCTTGATTCTGCGATCGGCACAGAAGGCACTGTGTGCCATGTCAGAGGAGGCAATGTTGGCGTCGAGCATGACGAATTCTTTGAACCAATGCATAACTGTAGGAATCATTGTATTGATAAGCATGGTTGGTATTACGTGAATGCGGCGTACAAACTCGAAAAGATCAACGCCGAGACACTGCGCATCGACACCATTGATGATCTCATCTAGGAGGTTTTATGAGTTACAATAGAAATAGTCCGCACCCGCCAACCTCCGGTTTTCAGGTAGGCGATCGTGTTGTTGTCACGAAGGTTCCGACCTGTCTCGTCACACGTTTTGCAAATCCGATGAAGCTCGGCGCAACCGGCACCGTCGTCTGGATCTCTATCAAAGGCGGCCATCCGATTGTTGCCATGGACGAGAAGTTTTACGGAGCCATGCAGCATATGAGCCTTCCAAGCATCCGTAACCATCCTTGGTGTTGTACTTTCCCGAACGGCGAGGGTTTGGAGCTGCTTCCAACGAGCAAGATCGAGATCGAGACGCTTGACGGCCTGATTTAGGAGGTGCGACGCAATATGATTTTTCCTAGAAATTGTTATTTCTACTGCGATACCGAAGCCGAGGTCAAGGAGCTTCTTCGGATGCTGGAAGCAGATGGACTGGAGTGGCGGTCTGGTGCTCGATTGACATCAGAACTGAACCGCTATCCACACCGCACATATTATCGCGTTCAGATTACCAACAAAGTAACATATGGATGCAAATTGAACGAAGATTATGATTGGCCCGCATATTCCATCGATGACGCCCGAGGTTTTTACAATTGTGCCGCCGCGCCCGTCACGATTCCCGACATCAATGACCTTCTTTGAGGTGAGAGTATGGCAAAGTATGCAGAGCTTTTCGAAGGCGCCCGTGTGGTCTTTAACAAGGAAAACCGTGATGGCTTCGACCTGCGAGACGCAATCGCAACAGTTGTAGACATGAGTCCTCGTCATTCGGATGGCTGCGTTGTCGTACAGCTTGACGAGGCAGTCGCCCCAGCCAGCACGCTCAGGCTTTTCAATTACAATCAGCGAACATGTACGTTTATCTCTCAGGCGAAATATCTCACGGTTCTGCCATCGCAGCCGCTGCCTGAGATTCACACACTGGAAGATTTTTTGTGAAAAGGAGGAAATAAAATTGATGTTTCATTCTGGAATGGTCATTCACTGCCACAACGCCGAACAGTGGAATGAGCTGCTGAGAATGCTCGAAGATTCCGGCTATTTGTGGTGTACCGGACGCGAGGTTTTTAAGGAAACCTCTCCATACAACCGATCACGGAGCTCATTCATCTGCATCAGCGACGGCACCCACGAAAACTGGCCTGCCAGGTCCTTCTTCCGGCGCGGTTCCAGTACGATCAACGATGGCGACATGGAGCTGTACAGTCCGCCCATTGAATTTGAAGATTTGTTGTCGCCGGTGTCTGTTGATATCGACGATTTGCTTTAGCCATCGGAGGTGATGCGTTTGGATTTTCACGATAAAATGTGTATCCTCGTCGAAAGCGAGGACGAAGCACGCCAGCTTTGTGAGATTTTGACCGAAGCCGGAATCCCATGGGTTTTGGGAGCGTCTGCCAACCAGGCTGTTGCGTTCAGAGAGCCGGCAGTGTATTACTGCTTTGAACAAACGAGCACCTTGCATATATGGTGGCATCAGGCTCAAGGCAGATACAAGCGGGAGATCGAGCAGTATGTGAAGGATGGAAAGCTGGAGCCGCCGGTCCGTTTCTGTGATCTCTTCCATACGAGGGTTTCGATTCCGACGGTGGACGATCTGCTCTGACGGAGGTTTGTTATGTTTCATGACGGAATGGTTTTCATCCTCTATTCGAAGGAGGAGGCCGGGGCGCTCGGTCAGATGCTCTCCGCTGAAGGTATCCGCTGGGCGGACGGAACTGATCCAGCCAAGGACACACTATTCCACAGCAATTTTGCATTGTGGTTTCTCAAATTGTTGAATGCAAGCCATGCGTTATGCTTGACCTACATGGACACTCTTTACTACACAAGAGAAGACTGCCTGAATTATGTGAGATCTGAAGGCTACGAGCCGCCCATTGAATTCCGCACATGGGCGCCGAGCGCATCTCCCTGTAAGATCAACAGCATCGACGAATTGTTATAATGGAGGTTTTTCAAGTGGCATACTATACAAATTTCACGCTGACCGTTGAAGCAGCCGATGAAAACGGCAAGGCCATCGGCCAGATCACGGACGAAAACCTTCTTGACGAGCTTGATCAAGAGCTCGACAAGATGAACGTTTTTCAGGGGCGCCAAGACGATTCCACGTGGTTCGCACTTGACCAGCGCTGGTATTACTCCGAGGAGGATATGCTCCTGCTTTCGAAGCGCTTCCCGTCGATGGTTTTCCATCTGCACGGCGAAGGGGAAAACGCCGAGGATCTCTGGAACGTGCACTATTGGAACGGTAAGTCCCAGCAGTGTCCCGCAGTGATCAACTACGATCCCTATGATCCTGCCGAACTGGAATCCGCCGAAAAGATCCTTGAGCATTATCACTATGAGCAGCTCGACGATTCCGACGAGGAATGACGCTATGGAAGCTGCTTTTCAGGCCGGAGATGTGGTCTATTTCCTCACTCCGGACAAACGCTCTGTAGACTTTGGCATCTGTAAGGATTTTTACTGCGACGGATACGGCTTGGAGCTGTATGAATATCCGGATTTCCGCACGGTCTGCGGGGTTCCGATCAAAAATTTTGAGTTCAATCAGGCACGCCGCAAGCTTCCCAAGGGCTGGTCGTGGGAAACCGACTTGTGTGAAATTGGTTTCGATGAAGCCGAGGGTTTCAAGCCGCAATACAGCGGTATTCATATGGATAGGCCGGAGGAATTGAAGCTGGCGATTGAAAACGGAGCGCTTGTAAAACCGAGTTCGCAGGATAAGCATTGCCGTGTCGAGGCGGATATCACCAAAGAAGGATATACGATCGTTCGAAAATATCCGCTGGATTCTTCACCCCGCCCGGATCTCAAGTGCGTTCGGGCTGACAATTGCTTCCATACATATGCAGAGGCGAAGGCTGCATCCGACGCATATTTTGCCGAGTTCAAGCGTCAGTCAGAGCTTTCCGATTATGATTGGTCCGTCGAGCAGATCGACGAAACACTGGCCCGCTGGAAAGCATGCTCCGGGGTTTTGGAGGAGGATGTTGCCAATGCGCGTGCTTGGCTTCTCGCCCAGAAAAATGTTGAAGATCTCGTCGTGCGGCTTTACGGCGGAGGCATCCAGTTCAAGTACGAGCGAAACCGCCGCTGGACGCAGCTCGACGTGTCGTAACACCGGAGGTTTCAAATGACAGAGAAATATGTAAAGCTTTCCGCGCTTCAGGATTACCCGATCCGGATAAATCACTACGACCGGCTGAATGGCAAGCTGGATTTCGTCCTCGGCATCGAATCCGTCATCGAATACGCTGAACAGATCGCGGTCGAGCTTCCGGTGCCGCAGCCGGAGTTGGGGTGACGCCATGAGCCGTTATTATGCGATCTACCGCAAACGCGATGATGCGCTGCTTGCCTGCGGCACGCCGGAGCAGTGCTCCAAAATGATGGGGTATGCCAGCCTCCGGCCGTTTGAGGACATCTGCCGCAGGTCGAGAGCCGGGACACTCTCGGAGTACGAGCTATACGTCGAGGACGTTGACGACCTCGCGGAATACCGCGAAGGTTTTTTACAGGTGGATGGCTTCGACCCATTCCAACCAATACATAGTAAGGGAGTGGTTTCCTGATGGAGCACCAATGGTTTCAGCCCGGCGATCGTGTCCGCGTCCGCCAATGGGACGATATGGAACGTGAATATGGAGGGAGCGTCCGGCTTGGGCTTAATGTTCCGCTTTTGTTCACTCGTGGGATGAAACAATACTGTGGTCAGGAGTTTATTGTAACAGAGGTATGGGACATATCAGTGGCTGGAGAGCTGTGCCAAAGAGTAATGGGCTTACCTGCACAATATCAATGGTCAAACGAAATGCTTGAGCCTGTGTGCGAGATCGGCACGATCGACGATCTCTTATAAAAGAATGATTTGGAGGTTTTTTGGATGTTCATCAAACGAAGAGAATACGAGCGGCTCGTCAACAGCGACAAGATCCGCAAGAATCTTGAACAAGAAGTGAAGCGCCTTGCGGAGCTGATCTCTGCCAAGGTGACGGACTGCAAGGTTGGCCCGTGGTGCAAGGACTGTCAGCACATCGGCACGGATGATGCCGACCTGATCGGAGAGCGCCTGTTTGAATACATATACGTCAAAGAAAAGGCCGGCCGTGTCACCTACTGCAAGAAACACCTCCATGAGATCTGCCCGGAATTTGAACAGGAGGATGTCTGATATCATGCGCAAGAAATTTGCCAGAGGCAAGCGCGCGGAGATTTTGCAGCCTCTCCGCGCCTATGAACTTCGCAGCGGAGATATTTTTACCATCGAAGATAGACACGTTCTCGAAGCCCTGTGTCATAGCAATTCTCACCACATTTTTCTGCCGCTCCGGCGGTACAGGAAGGTCATCTGGTATCGGCCGTGGACATGGTTCCGAAGGTTTTGGGACATCCAGTACATTGAATTCAGAGAGGAGGCCGACGGCAATGCCGGTGATCTGGCAGAAACGCGAGAATTATAACAAAGTCATCACAGTGAAGCTTGTGATCCCGAGCGGATGCAATGCCCACTGTGTTTTTTGTTATATGCACGACCCGAAAATGTGCATGCAGTACGACCGTCAAGCTTTTCTCGATCACATGATTCCGTCTTTGGAACACATCCTGCGCGAGATCGGCAGCCAGAATTCCGTCTCTTTGGATATCACCGGCAATGAGCCGACCTACGATGTGGATCTTCTGCGGGAGGTTTTGCGAAAGCTTCGCGATTTTGAGATCTCCAGGAAGGTCTGCCGCGTCACCATGACGACCAACGGTCTGAATCTTCTGCAAGTCGTCCCTGATTTGGCGGGCGTTGTGAATTAACCGTAGTAGTTGGTCCGCCAATGGTGGGCTGCATACTATCTGCGAATAGTTCACGTTCACAGAAATGTGTTCGAAAAATAACCCATTGAATTGCTGGAAACCCATAAAGCTATCCGTGCCACAACGCAGGAATGAAATACATCCAAGCGTGACGGCGACGAAAGTAGAAAGAAACGGATAGATGGCGCATGGTTAAATCCTAAACGCTGTAATAATTGGCAATCAGCAGCGAAGCTCCGAACAGGAGAACGTTCAACGACTAAGTGGTGCGCAAGCGATTGGCGCATCCTGTGGTGGGCGCCCCATGTGGGCGAAGATATAGTCTGCGCTTTACCGAAAGGTAAAGAAGCCTTATGGCTGTCACGGCCCAGCGAGCCGAAGTTGGAGAATATGCATAGTGGGGTACACTCCCACTTTCTCCTCTTATAACTTACAAGAGGAGGTGAACGATTATGATTAAGTCTTTCAAAATACGTCTATACCCGACGCAAGAGCAAGAGCAGCTCATGTGGAAACACATCGGCTGTTGCCGTTATATTTGGAACTATATGCTTGCGTTGCAGCAGCAGCGCTACGAGGATGGCGAGAAACACCTGTCGGCATTCGATATGATCAACCAGCTCAAGCCATTAAAGAATGATGGTGAGCACGGTTGGCTTTACGATGTAGCCAACACCTCGTTGCAGGTTGTTTGCCGCGATCTCGACAAAGCATATAAGGAGTTTTTCCGTAAGACACGTGGGTATCCAAAATTCAAGAGTCGCAAACGCGATAAGCCGTCATTCCCGGTACGCCAAAGATGCGGCATCTATTTTGCTGACGACCGCTTCGTACAAATCGAAAAGCTCGGTCGTGTGCGATACCGCACCGATTTTGAGTTTGCCTACGGCCGTAACGCCTTGAATTTTCTGAATCCGCGCATTTCCAATAAAAACGGCAAATGGTTTTTAACGTTCGGACTTGAGTGCGAGAACCAAGCATCAGAGCTTACGAACGAACCGCTGGGCATTGACCTCGGCGTGAAAGACTTAGCAATCGCAGCATTTAACGGTCAGCACATGGTTTTCCATAATATCAACAAGTCCAAGCGGATGCGTGACCTCACGAAGAAAGAGCGTCACCTTCAGCGCAGTATCTCCCGCAAGTATGAAGCCTCACGCAAGCGTACAGGGCGATACGAAAAGACGAAAAATATTATGCGCGAGGAGGCAGCACTCAGTCGCATCCGCGCAAGGAAAGCCAATATCCGTCACAACTACATACATCAAATCACGCACACACTGGTGTCGCTTCTTCCTGCACGGGTGGTCATGGAGGACCTGAACGTACAGGGCATGATGAAGAACCGGCACCTGAGCAAAGCCATTCAGGAGCAGAACTTTTACGAGTTCATGCGCCAGATGGAGTACAAATGTGCGTGGCGAGGGATTCCGTTTGGAAAAGTTCCGAGGTTTTATCCGAGCAGCAAGACATGCTCAGCATGCGGCTGCATCAAGAAGAACCTGCGGCTTTCCGAGCGGATTTTTGTTTGCCCTGAATGCGGTTGTACGATTGACCGAGATTACAACGCTGCGTTGAATCTCAGCAGGTACGAAATCTAAGAACAGAGGTTTCGGCCTTGAGGTGTCGTTGCACCTTTAAGCTGTGGAGCGTTACACAAACCGGAGTAGCTTCGGCAAAACGGAACGCTGTGAAGCAGTAAGTTATTGATTAACACAACGGTATGTAAACATTTCCGTCCATGATTTTCGACATCAGGACCGCAGGGAAATCATGGGTTGGAGCGGCCTGTCCGATGCGCAGTATCTTTTGCGGGTCAACGCGCTCGCCAAGCATGGCATCACGGCTTCCGCGATCAGCGTACTTTATCAGCCCATCCCGAATTTCAAAATGTGGCGCGATCAATTCATCGCATGGTGTGAAGAGATCGGCTTCATCGGCCTGCGCTTCCGCTGCGATGCTTTTTTGAAAGACAAAAGCTTTTTTGAGCAATATATGCAGGAATCGATCGCAGATTCGCAGTTTGAGGTTTTGGTCCATGAGCAGACGCCGGATTCCCATTGGTGTCGGCTCCGGAGGTTTGACCGCTTCCGCGTGTTCTTTCTGGAAGGCGTCCTCGATACCTCCGAGCATACCAAGGGCATCGAGTATGTGATCGCCGACGACGGCAGGCTTTACGCAGATTTTTACAAGCGCACGCGCATCGAAGATTATCCGTTCAAAATCGGAGAAATCTACGATCACGTTGAGGTTTCCACATGAATCGCATCATCGCAGTGATCGGCTATCCAATAGCCATGTTCAACGACGTGATCGTGCCGTATATCGTCAACCAGCAGCCAAGTCCCGTTGCAGCGAAGCTTCGGCTCGTGACTTGGTTGGAGGACGGTGCATATATTTACTGGGTTCCATGGAATGAGTCGGCGCGCGGCAGAAGAGCGTGGAAAATTTACTGCAATGTAGGTATCGGGCAAGGATTTTTCGATCGCGTTGTACGGTGGATGCTCACCAGAGACAACGCCGGTATTGAGTGGTTTGATGCCAAGTTCAATCCGGTGGATCCGCCGCAATGGGATAGGAGTAACTAAATGTTTGAGTATACATATAAAAGCAGAGAGCGCGAAGAGGCGCTCTTGCGAAGGTTTTTGCGCTGCATTGACGATATGAAAGACTATCTCGACGAATACGACGAGTGCTTTGGCTTAGCTTGTGCTCCATATGATTACGAAGACTGTTTATGCCACGTCGAGAATTTCCTGAGCGACCGCCTCTCTGATGTGTGCGACGAAATGGAACGCCTGCGTGGCTGACCAATGTGACGTTTGAGCGTTGGAGGTGTAGTCGTGACAGAATGTAACGAGCATAAGCGTGTCGGTTATCAGGACGGCGACATCTATTTGAATCCATGGTTTGGCGATCTGTGGGTCGTGGATGGCGCAGCGTTTGTTAAAATCAACGACGGATATACGATTGATCTGGACGAGCCGGAGGGTTTCGTCAAGGTTGGGCATGTCAGCGGCGTCATTCGTAAGAAAACGTCCAACGGAAATAAGCAGGGCGAGGAGTGATTGAGTATGAGATACAAAGTTTACGATACGGTCAAGCACAAATATGTCACCGACGGCGCGGATTTTGTTCTGGAGCCAAACGGACGCTTCGCCATCAATGAATGTGGTGACAAAATTGAAGTGGAAGACTGCATTGTTCAGTTTTACCCGACGGACTCTGATGGTTTTTTTATCGACGAAATCGGAGGCACGCATATTGACGGCAGAGGCTATTCGCCCGACAGTGTTTACTGCGGCGCGTGCGATGAAAAGAGCTGCAGCCTTTGCGCCATCTGGCAGTCTATACGAGGTAAATCGACGTGACAAAATGCCCCTATTGCGAATGCGGCACAAACGATTTTGAGGTTTTGAATCAAACCGCAGAATACAGCGGAATTGAGCTTTCGGTCAACCGACAGGGAATGCTGCGAGCCCGCGTGCTGGATGATGACGGTGGTTTTTCGACTCAAGATGTTGTGGAAATCCGCTATTGCCCATTATGCGGTAAACGGTTCAGAAAATATTAGTTTTATGAACGACATTACTTTATGGTTCGGAGACGTCGGCACAAGGCTCGACGGATATGGGAATGTATATCCCGTGTCAAAGCCAACTGCATTTTGCGGTGATTCTGACCGAGTTGAGACTGACCTTGTTTCGAAATATCAAGCCATTCTGAGGGAATGTGGCTTTATGATCCGTGTGGTGGATGTGGAAGCTCCATATGACCGGCGCGTACACCGTGTCACGCATACGATCACCCACGACGGCGGTATGCTGCCAAGGTTTGGCCGCACAATTGGATATGAATATAAAACGAAATAGCTTGATGCGGTGGTGGAATAGGTAGACGCGCTGCTGGTGTTAAAAAACACCCATAGAAACGGCAGTCAGGGTACGCGCAAGGCATACTGCGCGGCGATTGCAAACGTCAATCGTATTGAAAGCGCACGACGAATGATGGCGGGGTGCAGATCCCCGCCCGCATCACGACAAGTTTTTACCAGCCAAACGGCTGGTGATTTTTTTTCATTTACGGAGGTTTTTTATGAGCACATGGGGCGGGACACTTGGTTCCGGCAGACATTTTGGCAGCGGCACAATGCTGACCTGTTCGCGGGATTATGTGCTTCGCTGCACGGGTATCGCACGGTGCGAAAAGCAGGCAGGCGTAAAAACGGAGCGGCGCAAAGCGATCGAAGCCGCGCAGGATTTTTGCTACGGTGAAGAGGTTGTCGAAGCTTTGCGCAACGCAGAAACCACCAGTGAGCTGACGCGGATCCTGCTCAATGCACGCATCCGCTCCTGTGAAGTATAGGAGGGAAATATGAAAGAGATTTTTGACCATCGTATCTATCTTTCCTTCGACAACGGCAAGACGTGGGAGGACACGCAGCTTTTGAAGAACTGGGAATATCGCTATCCAGAGTGTGCCAAAGAGGATTCCTGCACGATCCATACATACGATGACGCACGCACATTTGTCCTTAACTCATGCATTCCAAACGCCACGATCAGACGCACCATTTTCGGCAATGAGTGCATTGATCTCACTACGGTGCCGCGTATGTACGGCGTTCGCCTGACGCGCCGGAGGTTTCGTCCATTCCAGATCAAGACTGTGTACGAGCCAATCCCGAATCCGGCGACTTTAAGCTTTTCCACGCTGGTCAGTCTTCTTTCTCTTGGCGACCTGATCGACTATATGCGAAGCCTTGGCGTCACGCTGACCATCACACAAAACAATACACAGGAGGATGAATCATATGGGACTTGATCAGTATATTTATCACGTTACAAAGACGCATTACGACGAACAGCACACCTTCAATCGCAGCGAACTCAGCGACCATGTTGTGATCCCAGCGCAAGAAATCGATCTTCCGATGTATGCCTGCCTTAAGCCGTACTGCCAGAAGCTGAAGGTGTTGAATGAATATTACGATGTCGCCAAGATGCGGGCAGATCACGACCTCAGCGACGACGCATTTATCTGGAGGTATACCGCAGACTCTATCACCATCGGCGACGGCAAGCACGATGTCGAGATTGACGACGAGACTGTCCGCCAGAAATACACTATCCAGAAGGTAGAGGAGGAATATGTGTGCCACACGCATGAGGTTTACTATTGGCGTAAGGCATACGACGTTCGTGAGTGGTTCGAAGATCATATCGACAGCAAGATCGAGAACTGCGGCTACTATCCGCTGCGCGCAGAGACGCTCGAAGCTTTCGACCGGAGGTTTCCGGACGCAAATTTCCCGCGTATTCCACCGGATGAGAACTCCGAACTCGTCTATCACGAATGGTACTGATGTAGTGTTGAAAGGCTGATTTGATATGGCGTTATATAAGATAGGAGTTACAGAAGCAGGCGACGCAGGGTTCGTATGTGATTTTGAAGATGTCAGCGAGGTTTTGAAACCAGCGTGTCATCAATGCAAAAGTAAGGCATCGTGCCTTTCGCTTGTTGGCACCGGCTCCATGAATAAATGCATTTGGTGGGAATATCTTGTGATTCACTCAGAAGATATGAAAGGTTAATTTGGTGACAACATGAAGATTATTAAGCCTGGAAACTATGAAGCATCTGTCAAACCAAAGTATTTTTGCTGCGAACGATGCGGATGCGAGTTTGAAGCGAGTTTCTCTGAATATAAAACGGTCTCTCAGATTGCATATATGCACGATGGAATTGTTGCGGAATGCAAATGCCCTTCGTGTGGTATAACAGCATATGCGTATGAATGAAAATAATTTTATAAGGAGATTCAAAATGAAGAGAGCTATGTTATCTCAGCCTATGGCAGGCAAGAGCGATGCGGAAATTATCGAAACTCGTGAAAAGGCAATCGCTGTACTCAAAGACAGATGTAGACGGTGTTGCATACTGGTTTGAGAAGCGATTTTGGATGGATATTCCGTCAGCAGGGCAGGTATTGGAGGATCTATGAGACAGCTTTTTGATCGTCGTACTTACCTTTCTTTTGATGACGGCAAGACATGGGAAGATACAAGCATCTGGTTTCATTGGCATTACATCGATACGGCGCTGACAGAGACGGTTGAGGACCGATTTGATACATATGATAAGGCTGCCTCTTTTGTGCGGGCGCGACTGGTTCCAAACGCAAATATGGATACCACAATCTTCGGACGAGAATGCCTCGCGTTTAGCACCGTAGATCGCGATATGCAAAAACGTATGACAAGACGCAGGTTTCGACCAATCAGAATGAAGACGGTGTACGAAAAGTTGGAGTTCGCCAATGGGCCGAGCGTAGAGCGGCTTGCAAGTATGCTTACCGTGGAAGAACTGATCAATTATCTCTATGATCGAGGATTTCGTCCGGAGGTGACAAAATGAAGACAATTTCGCATACAACTTATTCATATCGGTGCGAATGGTGCGGTCGAAGTTTTAATACCGCCGCACAATGTGGGAAACATGAAAGCGAATGTCGTGATTGGGAGCGTCTGAGATTGCCATGCAACGAGGAAAGCGCTCGGCTCATCGGACGTAGACCACTTTGTGAATCCTATTGCAATTACCGTGAGCATTGTAGTGAGACTTTTGTAATCTACCATAATCTGAGAACCGGAGAGTATGAGTGGGAAAAGCCATAAAATGATGATTTGGGAGTGGTGGAATGAAAATTGTAACGGAAAGGCTCAAGGTGCAGCATGGTGAGCGCTTCATTTTGTGCGACCACTGCAACACATCTTTTGTCGCAAATTATGACGAGGCTTTCGATAAGTTGCAAGACACCACTTTCGACAATGAAACCGCTTATGACTATACATTCATCTGCCCTTGCTGCGGAGCACATCAGTATGTGTTCGGGGTGCCTTGTGATGACTGAATGGAAAGATGCTTATACCGTGGGAGATACCTGGATCAAGGTTCGCCGTATGACGGATGCGGACATTGAACCGTCCGTAACGCACCTGAGAGCGTATCTGCGGTATATGGCGCAACGTGATCATCTCCCGCAGTATGCTCGAAAGTGGATGACACAATATAAACAACTTGCTGAAGTGTTGGAGCGCGATGGCGTCCCAACCAACACGGGAAACGACGTTCCGGCCTGCTCAGAAGACGGAATCATTTACACATGTTGTGGCGGCGTGGTTTTCTTCAATGATGTCGAGCTTGTGAATCGCATCAATATGGGTGAAGAAGTGTGGCCGCCAGTCAAATATTAACACAAATATGCAGGAGGTTTTTATGAGATATCTGGTTGTCGTTGATATGCAGAACGACTTTATCGACGGCGCCCTCGGAACTCCAGAGGCGCAGGCAATCGTTCCAAAGGTCGTTAAAAAGATAGAAGAATTTGGCGGCGCAATTTTTTACACGATGGACACACATGGTGCAAATTACCTTGATACACAAGAGGGGAAACTACTGCCAGTCAAGCATTGTATTTACAAAACTGATGGATGGAATGCAAACCTATTGGTCGCTGGCGCACTCCAGCGCAAAGAAGATGCATTGGTTCGGGTACACGGATTTCGAAAAGCAACATTTGGGTCAGTTGAACTTGGTGAGCAATTACGATTGCGATATGAGTACGCGCGAAGCGGGAATGGCGCATCAAAAGACTCGTGCTTTGAAATCGTCCTCGTCGGTCTTTGCACAGACATCTGTGTGATTTCCAATGCGCTGCTGCTCAAGGCTTTTCTCCCGGAGGCCAAGATCACGGTCGATGCCTCTTGCTGTGCCGGTGTGACGCCGGAGCGCCACAGGAACGCACTGGAAGCCATGAAGGCTTGCCAGATTTTTATCGAAAATGAGGTGACAGAATGATCCTGGTCAACGGACACGTTATCGATCAAATGACCTTTCCGGACGGAACGTCATCGTTCCGCTGTTCGTGGGTTGACCTTGAGTATTGCGAGAGCATCGTGATCACTTGGCTCTATGCGTGCGAAGAGGAATGCATCCGCCTGTGGTATCTTGCGAAGCATCTGCGGGATCGCTTCCCGGAGAGACGGCAGATTTTGGATGTTCCCTATTTGCCGAACGCCAGAATGGATCGTGTGAAGAACAGTGACGAGGTTTTCACGCTCAAATGGTTTGCGGAATTTATCAACGCAATGGGCTTTGATAAGGTCCACATTCTGGACCCGCACTCCGATGTCTGCACGGCGCTGATCAACCACGCCCTTGCAATTTTCCCCAGAGAATATATTGCCGCCGCAGCGTCACGGCTTTCTGGTAAAAACATTCTTCTGTGCTATCCAGACGAGGGTTCTGCCAAGCGCTATGCGTCTGAACTCAAGCACGATTATGTTTTCTGCATCAAGCACAGGGACTGGCGCACTGGAGCCATTGAACGCTTGGAATTGACCAGCCCGGAGAAGGTCAAAGACCGGAACATCCTGATTATCGACGACATCTGCTCCAAGGGCGGCACGTTCACCCATACCGCCAAGGCTTTGAAGGCCGCCGGCGCAGACGAGATCTATCTGTATGTGACGCATTGCGAGCCGACAATTTACAAAGGCTCCGTTTTGACGGACGGCCTGATCGAGAAGGTTTTTACGACCAACAGCATCTATGTTGGCGCTTCTCCCAAGGTCGTTGTATTGAACGGTTAAGGAGGAATTCACTTGATCAATTATGATCCGCTGCTGTGTCTTGATTTTTATAAGACCTGCCATTGCGACCAGTATCCGAAGGAATTGACAAAGCTGGTTTCGTATTACACCCCGCGCATGAGCCGTCTTGCCGACGTAGACAAGATCACGCTGTTCGGGCTTCAGGCGTTTATTCAGGAGTATCTTGTGGAGGCGTTCAATAGATATTTCTTCCACCTTCCAGTTGATGATGTACTTAGCAATTATCTGAGGGTTTTGAAAGCAACGATCGGGACCTCTGGTATTGGCGCAACACGTCTCCGTAAGCTCCATGAGCTTGGCTACCTTCCGTTGGAGATCCGCGCTGTGCCGGAGGGTACAAGAACGAACATCCATGTCCCACAGATCGAGATCTCCAATACCCACCCGGATTTTGTCTGGCTCGTCAACAGCATTGAGACCATGCTTTCGTGTTCCATGTGGCATACGCAGGTTTCGGCCGAGGTCGGCTACCGTTATCGCCAGATCGTCAATGCATACGCTGAGCGTACCTGCGACGACAGCGTGTGCCGTGCAAAGCTCCTTGGAGATTTTTCCATGCGAGGACAGGAGAGCGTTGAAAGCGCGACAAAGAGTTCAGCAGCATTCTGCCTGAGCTTTTTGAATACAGCGACCGTCCCCGCAATCCTCTGGCTGGAAAAGAATTACGACTGCAACTGCGCCTATGAGCCGGTCGCATATGGCGGCATCTCCACGGAACACAGCGTCATGTGCTCCAATTTTGCGGTGGACGGCGACGAGATCACCCAGATCCGCCGCCTGCTGACGGAGGTTTATCCGCATCAGAGCTTTTCCATGGTCAGCGACAGCTACGATTATTGGCATCTGGTTAAGGAAATCCTGCCGCAGATCAAAGACGAGATCCTTGCACACGACGGCTGTCTGATGATTCGCGGCGACAGCGGGGACCCTGTACAGGTCGTCACCCAGACGGTTTTCAGACTCTGGGAGATTTTCGGCGGCACAACGAATTCCAAGGGCTACAAGGTTTTGAACCCGCATATCAAAGCAATCTACGGCGACAGCATCACGCCGCAGCGATGTGAAGCCATCTACAGTATTCTGGAGCAGTATGGTTTTGCGATCAACAATGTCGCGCTTGGCGTCGGCTCTTTCTCCATGCAGTGTCTGGAAACGATTAAGGCCGGCGCGACGGAGTATAGCCCATACACCCGCGACACCTTTGGCATCGCCGTCAAGGCAACCTACGCCGAAGGTAAAAACGGCGAACCGATTATGATTTTTAAGGACCCCAAGACAGACAGCGGCCACTTCAAGAAGTCTCAGCGCGGTTGCTGCAGGGTTTTCAAAACAGAGGATGGCTACGGCTATCAGGACGGTCTGACGTGGGCGGAAGCACAGCAGGATAATGAATTGCAAACCGTTTTTAAGGATGGCAGCTTTACCAAGGTTTTCCGGCTTGATGAAGTCAGAAACAAACTGCACGGAGGAACTTTTTTATGAGCATTCACATTATCAATGGCGACCTGTTTGAGACCACGGCCAAGTACATTTGCCATCAGGTCAACTGCAAGGGCAAAATGGGCAGCGGTGTTGCCAAGCAGATCCGCGAGAGGTATCCGGAGGTTTACAGCGCCTATCGTCTGGAGTGCAACCTCTTTGACGAGCAGGGAAATCCCAGGGATCTGCTCGGTTCCAACCTGCCTGTCCAGGCAGACGATGGCAAGATCATCTGCAACATGTTCGCGCAGAATGCATATGGCTATGACGGCGCGTGCTATACGGACTACGAGGCTTTCCGTATGTGTCTGATCGAGCTTGCGATATATGTTCCGTCCGGCGATACGATCGCAATGCCCTATAAGATCGGCTGCGGTCTCGGCGGAGGCGACTGGAGCGTGATCGAAGGTTTGATCTCCGAGGTTTTGGGCGACCGTTTCATTGTGGAATTATGGCGAAAGGAGTGAGAACATGCTGAAAGACGCAGTAAAAACGAAGAATGAAATTGTGCATTGGATTCAGAATTATTTCGAAAAGAACGGCCCGGAATGCAGCGCAGTTGTTGGGATCTCTGGCGGCAAGGATAGCAGCATTGTCGCCGCACTTTGTGTTGAAGCTCTTGGCAGGGATCGCGTGATCGGCGTCCTGATGCCCAATGGTTTGCAGCTCGATATTTCGGACTCCGTGGAGGTTTGCCAGACACTTGGTATTTGTTCGGTAACGGTCAACATCGGTGCAACGTGCTCCGCGCTCACAGAACAGCTGATGCGCAGTGCGCTTTCCAGCCGCCAGGCGGAGATCAATATGCCGCCGCGTATCCGCATGGCGACTCTGTATGCTGTCGCACAGTCGCTGCCGCATGGAGGTCGTGTTGCAAATACCTGTAATTATTCCGAGGATTACGTCGGATATTCCACAAAATTTGGTGACAGCGCCGGAGATTTTAGTCCGCTTGCCAGCCTGACCGTTCATGAGGTCCGCCAGATCGGTTATGAGCTCCCGCTTCCGAAGCGTCTAGTTGACAAAACGCCATCCGATGGTTTGTGCGGAAAGACCGACGAGGACAATCTTGGCATGACATATCGGCAGCTTGATGACTTCCTTGAAAAAGGGACCTCCGGAGACGAAGCTTTGGACGCATGCATTCACCGAATGCACCTTGCAAATGTCCATAAGCTTCTGCCAATGCCGCAGTATTATCTGAAGCGATGAGTATGTCAATGCCGCGCCCTCTTGATTGCGTATCACAGCTCCAGCGTCAGATCGAAGAGGAATTTAACTCAATCTCTCCATGGCAATACAAAGAGATGATTGATCGGTGGTGTGAAGCGCAGCATTTTGTAGACGTCCGCGATATTACTTTCGGCGACCACGAGGTTTTCCATGTGGATCTCGCACGAACAGAATAGCAGGTGCTTATGGAGATTTCTTTTAGGAACGACGGCGCGTTTAACGAATACGCCATCAACGCTCCTGTTCTTGTCGGCAGCACGCCGATCGGAAGGATCCGCGTAGTCAGCGAATACACAGTGGTCTGTGAGATTTTTGATATGTTTGTCGGCAGGGAAGAGAGCATCCCGACATCAACAGCAAGTCCGCCAAGGGTCGCAGCTGTTTATATCGAAACCGACCAAGGCTTTTGAAAGTTTGCTTTTATGATGGTGCTACGACAGACCGAGACCCCGATTTGAAGATTCGGAAGGTTGATCGCAACGCTGTAGCTAAGTGGAGTTTGATGAACAGCCATCATGGAATGTGCGCCTCGAAAGATCGGGCGGGTCGTCACTGTTGTGAGTAGAGACGCGCAACAACCCCAGCACTGCTCATGCGCGGGGCATCCTAACGTTCACGGCGGATGAAAAAAGAGCACTGTGATGATGTGTGGCCACACAAGCTAGTCACCGGTAGCTGAAATGCTTCAGGGCAGTCCGTTAAGCTGCTGAAAATTTTATGAATGCGGCGGGTCATACAATGAGACGCGCAAGTTCGTTGGCATCTCTGGCGTAGTCAGTAAAGCCATCGCCGCCGCCAAGGTAAAGGACACGGGAGATAAGTCCTTCGAAAAACCGAACGCGAAATCGAAGCAATCGGTTCTGCTTGCCGGGAAAGGTGTAAGGCTCACCGAACCGGATGAGTCTCCCATTACAGCCGCCAGATTTTCTGGCGGCTTTTCATATAGGGGTATAGCCAAGTGGTTAAGGCATGGGACTTTGACTCCCATATTCGTGCGTTCGATCCGCACTACCCCTGCCATACAAATTCATGAAAGGGTGATACACATCGGAATTGAAACACAAATCGGCACACCGGAACGAGTATGTGTCTATTTTAGTAATGGCTCCAGACTGGATGTTCTGGGCACAGCAACAAACATGGAGATTTCAAATGTACGTTCACGTGATGCAACAAACCTATCTGGAGAGGTCTTGATGCGCTCTCCAATCCCGAGCCTGAGTATCACCGTTTCCGGAGATATAAATCTCGCGTTTTTCGGCGTAGAAGAACAACCGGTCAATATCAGTACGCTTGAGGGTTTGATATGATCGACACCCACGAAAACAATTCTGTCGCTGCCAGCTTCCCGGACCGGGAGTTGCGCGTGCGCGGAGAAATTACACATGTTTCCTACGATTCCGAGGGGAAACCCTGCGTGATCGATTTTTTGTCCAAGGAGATTTCCATCGGGCCGCGAAAGGAGGGTTGGCATGAGTTTCAGAGCCGTTTCGACTACATCCTCAACGGATGATTGGCAGCGGGTCATAGAGCAGGTTGCGCCCAGCAATACTTGGGTGCAGCTGCAACCAATCCACATCGACTGGAGCGAGGAAGTCGCGCATTGCGACAGACTGATCTCCGACGCATTGCGAAACATTTCCGCTCGCATGAGTGAGGTTCACCAGGCTGAATCCATCCACATCACGACCCTTGACGGCCTGATCTAATACAATACATACGGAGGTTTTATGCGAACACTACTTTTATTCCGCGGCGCGCCGGGCTGCGGCAAATCCACCTTCATCGCGCAGCACGGCCTCAAGCCGTATACGCTTTCTGCCGATGATATCCGTCTGCTTGTTTCGTCGCCGCTCATGACGCGGCACGGCAACATGACCTTCAATCCAGACAATGACACATTTGTCTGGCGGATGCTCATGCAGATGCTCGAAAAACGCATGGAGAACGGCGAATTCACCGTGATCGATGCGACAAACTCCAAGACCTCGGAGATGAACAAATATAAAGAGCTCTGCAATACCTACAAATACCGCATCTACTGTATCGACATGACTAACCTTCCAATCGAGGATTGCAAGGCGCGCAACGCCCAACGCGAGCCGCTCAAGCGTGTCCCGGAGGAAGCCATCGACAAAATGTACGCAAGGTTTGCGACGCAGAAGATCCCGACCGGAATCACGGTTTTGAGGCCGGACGAGCTGGACAGGATCTGGATGCATCCCATCGACCTCTCGCAGTACAAAAAGATCCACCACATCGGCGATATTCACGGATGTGCAACCGTTCTCAAGGAATACGTTGATGGTAATGGAGGCGTGAAAGAGGACGAATTTTATATCTTCCTCGGCGATTACATCGACCGCGGCATCGAGAATGTCGAGGTTCTGAAGTATCTTCTGGAGATCTACCAGAAGCCGAATGTCCTTCTTCTGGAGGGTAATCACGAGCGCTGGCTCTGGACGTGGGCGAACGACGCCACGGCCAAATCGAAGGAATTCGAGCTTGGCACCCGTCCGCAGCTCGACGCTTCCGACATCGACAAGCGCGACATCCGCAAGCTCTATCGAAAGTTTGCACAGTGTGCCTATTATACATATCACGGCAAGACCGTCCTCGTCACGCACGGAGGTCTCAGCCGTATGCCGGGAAATCTCACCATGATCTCCACACGGCAGCTCATCCACGGCGCCGGCAATTACAATGATTGCGATTACATCGCCGACCGCTTCCACAAAACATCCCCGGAGGTTTTGCAGATCCACGCCCATCGCAACACCAAGGCTTTGCCATTCCAGACGTATGACAATGTAGTCAATCTGGAGGGCGGCGTCGAGTTTGGCCGGCATCTTCGCTGCGCACAGCTCCTTCCGAGCGGCGAGCTGAAATTCTTCGCTCTGGTGAATCATATCTTTAAGGAGCCGGAGGTTTTGACCGAACCGGAAAAGCTCGCCGACACAGAGAGCGTCGGCGATACGATCATGAAGCTGCGCAACTGTAAATTCGTTTCGGAGCGGCAGTACGGCGACATTTCCTCCTTCAACTTCACCCGCACGGCCTTTGAGGATCGCGTCTGGAACGATCTGACGATCCGCGCCAGAGGTCTGTACATCAACATTCCAAAACAAAAGGTTGTTGCTCGTGCGTATGACAAGTTCTTCCGTGTGAACGAACGTCCGGAGACGAAGCTGGATATTCTCCAGTATAAGCTTCAGTTCCCGGTCACGGCCTACGTCAAGGAAAACGGCTTCCTCGGGTTGGTTTCTTATAATGAACAGACTGATGATTTGTTCATCACGACCAAGAGCTCGCCAGATGGAGATTATGCCATGTGGTTCAGAAACCTTCTGACATCTACGCTTTCCGAAAGCCAGCTCGACCGCTTGAAGGTTCTCGCCAAAGAGCTCGACAGCACGTTTGTCTTTGAATGTGTCGATATGGTCCACGATCCGCACGTGATCGAGTATCCCGGCAGCAGGCTTTTCCTTCTGGATATCGTGAAGAACGATATGAAGTTCCAGAAGCAGCCGTATGAGCAGCTCACTCAGTACGCATCGGAAATCGGGATCACACCAAAGGAAAAGGCGTTCGTGATCGAAAACTGGCAGGATTTCTTCGACTGGTACTATGAGGTTATGGGCGAGGATTACCTCTATCATGGCCGCCACATTGAAGGCTTTGTTGTCGAGGACGCTGCGGGCTACATGATTAAGCTCAAGCTTGCGTACTACAACTTCTGGAAATTCATGCGCGGCATTTCCGCCGAGGTTTTGCGCAGAGGCTACGTCGATAAGAAGCGTCTTTCCAGCTTCACGACGCCGCTTGCAAATCATTATTACGCATGGATCAAGACGCAGTTCACACCGGGCGGCAGCGAAGGCGTTCCGCGCGATATCTGCTCGCTTCGTAAAATGTTCACGGAATCTGACGAAGGCAAGCCGTTCGCAGCCGAATGTTAAGGGAGGTTATCCTATGTTGATTTTTGCCGTCATCGCGGTATTGCTCGTCATTGCCGTGGTGATTATTCTGTTCTCAAACAAGTATAGCGAGTGCCACGTCAATGCCCAGATTGCTGCATGGCTGCTCTGTGGCTTTATGCTGTTTGCGCTCGCAGCTTTATGCTCCGAGCGTGCAGCGTCTGGACTGCAAAGGGAGAAGGTCGAGGCAGAGCGTGAGATCATTGTGTATCAGATGGAAAATCAGAAGGATTTTCTCCAGCAGTCGCGCATCGGCGTTGATGAACTGCTGTACACGCAGATCAAGGATTTTAACGACAAGGTTCGCTCGAAGCAATACTGCCGCCGCAGTCCGTGGCTCAACTGGTTCGTCCCACCGTTCTGGGACGAGATCGAGCTGATCGACTATCGTGGCGCCTGACAAACGGAGGTTTTATGAAAGTAACAAGAACGCCACAGGATTATGCGGATCGTATGACACGCAAAGCAATCGCAAATCGCGGATGCAATGTATGCCCGTGCTGCGGTGAAACAAAAAATAAAATGGATTACATCGCTGAGGGGATTTTCGACAAAGGAATCCGCAGTGGCCTGATTTGCAAGCATTGGGCGCAAGGAATCCTTCGAACAAAATATATGCAGATTGATTGCTATAGCTGCGACACCTGTGGTGCTGAATGGGAGAGCGAGCCATATGAAAGGATGGTATGCGATGAAGTTTTATACCGACGAAGAAATCGCAAAACAAAAACAGAATAATCCGTCGTGGTATAATATCGAGTGCGCTCCGACAGGTGTTATCGAAAGCATTGACGATTTGCAGAGAGCTATGATATATGCCAAAGATTACGCCATAGATACACGATATATCGATCAATATCTGACAGACGCCAGCGTGATCGGCCGTGAACTCAGACTCGGCTCGTGGTTTTGCGGCGCGTCTTTTTACTACTATATACCGGAAAGGAGAGCATCGGATGCCTAAGCTTTTTTGCGTCTCCGACATCCATGGTTTCTATGACGAATTCAAGTCGGCACTCGACACCGCCGGATTCGACACGGATAACCCGGAACACTGGCTGCTCTCCTGTGGTGATCATTTCGACCGCGGCTCTAAGCCGAAAGAAGTTCTGCGCTTCCTGAACTCCTTGGAGCGCAAGGTCTTGATCCGCGGCAACCACGAAGATCTTCTGGAGCAGTTGATCGATCGCTGCTACCCCATGGACTACGACAAGCGCAATCGGACGAGTGATACGGCGTTCGACCTTTCCACGCTTCCGCACAAACCACGCTATTTTCGGGAAGCCTGCGCAGAGATCGAGCCGATGGTTTTGCGCTTCACCTCCCAGATGGTGGACTCCTTCGAAACGCAGAACTATGTATTTGTCCACGGCTGGCTGCCGATGCGGGACGGCGTTGTCGTATATCCCCACGCATTTGCCTATGAATGGGACCAAGCAAGATGGCGTAACGGCATCGACTGTGCGCTTCGTGGTTTGACAATCGATAAAACCGTTGTCTGCGGCCATTGGCATTGCAGTTACGGTCATGCGAAGATGGAGGACAGACCGGAGTTCGGATACGGCGCAGATTTTTCGCCATTCTACGCAAACGGGGTCCTCGCCATCGACGGCTGCACCGCCGCGTCCGGCATTGTCAATGTTGTTGTGATCGAGGACGAATTCCTTCCGGAACCTAGCAATCCAAAAAACAATGTGATATACTGAGAGAAACCAAATTTAGCCAGGAGGTAGAACGATGTATTTAGTAGTTGCGATCGTACTTTTTGCGATCATTTTCGCGGCTTCATCCACACAGCAGCACAAAAAAGACAAACAGTACGAAGAGTATAAATCCCGTCAGCGTAAAAAAACGTCGCGTGAATATTACTATGCGCAGTTCTACTTCATGGAGCTGCTCAAGAAGCTGCTCCCGGTTTTTCAGGAGTTTAAGCAATATCCGCCTCTGGACAATAAGAAGACACTGGTACCAGACCCGAGGGCTTTGGAAATTGCGAAACGCTGGAGGGCCGAGGTTTTAACGGTCAATCATTGGACGTATGACCTTGAAAGCATCGCAGTTTGTAAGGCGCGCGAACGGGTCATCGCAGAAGGTTATCTGCCATCCGACCCGTACCAGAGGGAGTATTCCCCGTCCTATGATCCATGGAAATACCCGGAACGCCATGATTATACAGTGCGCGCAGAGTGGCCGAAGCCGGCCTGCACTGTAGTCAGTACATATATTGTAAACGGCGCCGGCTACCAGGAGCAAATCCGCAATTTGAATGAGGTTGCCGAGAAATTTGGCTATCATGATTTCTGCGATACGATCCTGCACCTGCATTTTGACGAAGCTTCCGGGCTTTTATACAGCGAACCGGCAGCGGAGCCATGCCCGTATGAACCACTTAAAGAGAAGTTATTCGGCGACGTTCCGGAGTGGGCAAAAGGCATATACAGTACACACGCTGTTTTGGATTTTGGGCTTAAGTCTTTTCAAGTTGATTAGCGATCAGCGACCATGATTTTTATCATGGTCGTTTCTTCATCCCTGGCGCAAACCAAACTGGGAGGTGAGAAAGTGAGAGAAAGAACATATTATACCCTTCGCCCGAAGGTTTTCTGCAAACGAGAGCAAGAAACCTCTGAGCGATCGCTTGAACCAAGTGGGCAGCTCGGCATCTATTTGCAGGCGAAAATGACCAAGACCGAAGCATCGGATCTTGTCTTTTATCTGGAGCATAAGATGCCATATATCAGTGGTGTCGATGCACTGTCGCTGACGATTTATCGCGGCGAAGCGCAGTGCGGAGATATTTTCTGGAGCGGAACATTCCATAATTATCTTGCTCCGGTGCAAAAATACAGAGATAACAGTTTTATAGAATTTCTCCAATAAAATGGAGCAAGCCCACTGTACAATTGACATAATACATAATATAATAAAGGTGGGCAGTGGCATTGAACACAAGAAATCCAAAAATTGGCGAAATTTACATGATGAAGTTCAGTGGAAGCGCACATGAACAGAGCGGCTTCCGACCGGGAATCGTATTCCAAAATAATGTAGGAAATGAAAAAAGCCCAAATATCATTGCAATTCCGCTGACTTCTTCTATCAAAAAGTTGAACATGCCGTCGCACGTTCTGATTCGGGCGAGCAGGTACGGTCTCCGCAAAGACAGTGTTGCGCTGTGTGAAGGTCCGGAGCGTCTTTCTAAGGACAAGCTCGGGTTTTACATAACAACACTCAGCGAAGCCGACATGAAGCGCATTGCGCGAGCCAGCATTCTTGCCACCTCGGTGATTTCCTACCTCTCTCAATCCGAGGTTTTGGACGCCTGGCGCGCGAGCGTCAGCCTGAATTCCGTGCAGATGGCCGCATCGTAAGGAGGGATCATGCAAAAAGTATTTGTCACCGCAGACCTGCATTTCGGCCACAGCAACGTAATCGCCTACGAAAACCGCCCGTTCCAGAGCATCGAGCAGATGGACGCGGCATTGATCCGCAACTGGAATCAGACGGTCTCCAAGCAGGACAAGGTTTTTGTCCTCGGGGACGTAGGCTTTTACAAAATGGAGAAGCTCAGGGAATACGTCACGCAGCTCAACGGGCGCAAGATCCTCATTATGGGCAACCATGACCGCGGGCGCACCGTCCAGAGATGGATGGACTGCGGCTTCGACGAGGTTTCCAAATACCCGATCATTCTGGATGAATTTCTCGTCCTGTCGCACGAGCCGCCTTCGTATTTCAATCCCGCCACGCCGTACTTCTACCTTTACGGCCACGTCCACGGCACGGAAATGTACCAGACGATCACGAAAAACACTGCCTGTGTCTGTGTCGAGCGCTGGGATTATACACCGGTCGAGATGCAGCGCATCCTTGAACTCGCAAAACTAAAATAATAAAATAGAACATTTGTGCGAAATAGTCCGATTTATCGGACAGTATAAATGGTACAATATGGTCAGCCTGAAAGGAATTCGTTCGTTCGTGTCACATTATTACTACTGCGACCAATGCGGCTATGTGTATCTGGAGCTTTCCAGGAAACGCCTGCATCAGTGCATGCGCTGTCACAGCGGCCAGATCACAGAGCGCTTTGTCGCCAAGAAGGATCTGTCTGAGATCGAGGTTTTGGTGGCGGAGATCGCCAGAGAGAAGCTGGAGGGAATGAAACCGCCTCCGTAAGAGAGGGAATTTGGGAATGAAGTTTCGGTGGTCGAATAAAGAATTTTTGTTGAACCGGCAGAACACAGTATTGGATGGCGATACGCTCTATGTGCATCATGAGGGTATCCTGCAAGCATTTCAAGATCATTTCTATGTTGCCGCGCACGATTTGTCGATCGAGGTTTTTGAAGATACCGGCGACGCGGTGATCGGCGCGGAATTGGACTATTCGGTGCGATACGGAGAAGAGCTTGACTACCTGTCCGATATCGTCCTCCTGACCGACGAAGAAAAGAAGCTGTTTGGACCCGGTTGACCGCAGAAGTTGTACAGGATATAATATACATATCAACTCCCCCGAGGTTTTGTCCATGTACAACGAAGAGAGAAAAGAGCAGTTTCTTCGCACAATTTCCACATCCGAGCAGCGCGATTCCGCCAGCCGCGCGGTTTTGCAGGCGGTCGCGCCAGATGAGCTGCAAGCAGAGAAAGATATTGCGGAGTTTTCCGCCGAGCAGCTCACCACAGCCCTTCGTAAGTTTCGCCTGACGAAGCTCAGCGCAGCGGCGGTCCGGCTGAGATTTTTCCGAAAATACCAGGCATGGTGTCAGGAGCATGGGTTTTCCACGACGCTCAGCGCGCTTCGCATCAAGCCGGCGGATATCTGCCGTACTGCGTTCTTTATGGTCAGCTCTCCGGGCGACCTGCAAAGGAGCCTCGATCAGTCGCTTTCGGATGAATCCGAAATGAGTGTGGATACACTTCTGAGGCTTTACTGCTGGTGCGCATTTGCCGGTATCCCGGAAAAGGAGCTCCCGGAGATTTTGACGAGCGACATCAGCATCGAGACAGCGACCATCCGCAGCGGCCAGAAATATTACCGCATCGAATGGCTTGGGCAGGATGCCCTTCGCAAATGTGTTTGCGAGACAAAAATGCGTTCCTCGTTTTATAACGCGGATGGAAAGCCGCAGTTCCGCAAACGCGCGGATAATGACTTTCTCTTTCGCAGTATGCGCAGCAAGGTTTTACGTCCCAAGGACCTTCAGGCGTATTATACGGAGCGGGAGCTGAACATCCCGACGTACTATGCCGCGCAGACCTCCGGTATCTTTTACAGGGTTTTTGCGGAGACCGCGGACCCAGAGAAGCAGGAGATCGACTTTGACGGCAGCGGCTATCAGCTTTACATGACGCTGACCGACGGTGCGTCGAAGTGGAAGCCGGGCGAACGGGAACGCCAGCTTATTTTCAAAAGAGAATATCTGCAATGGCTGCAGACTTTTTACGGACGGTGACTTTTTCATCGTCCGATTTTTTATATCGGGAGGTGATTCATGAGTTGCCCTATGTGATCCAAAATACCCGCAGCGGCTCCTATATGTGCTACGACCTGAACCACAGGCTTTCCGCGACCAGCAACGTCCGCAAGGCCGAGATCTTCGAAGATTCCGGCAAGGCTTACAACGTCCTGACGCATTGCTACCCCAAAAGCCAGCGCCCGGATTGGCAGGTTGTTGAGCTTCCGCGGGAAGCTGCCAAACCGGACCCCGAGCAGGCAGTCCGATGCTCCGATATGGAGGCCAACGTTCGAGGCTCTTTGCGGCACGTTGTGTCCTGGCCGGAGGTTTCCGATACGCTTCAGCAGATCTACAGCGAGATCTTTGCCTATCGCGCGGAGCTTCAGGATGCGCTTGTCCGTGTCGAATCGGAGCTTTGCGACTGCGAGCACGCCTGCGAGTTTTTCAAATTCGATGCCGCCAAGGGCTACCGGCTCTATCGCATGATCCGTGCCTGCCGCATCAACCGAAGGTTTTTGAAGGACGAGCTGCGCCGCGTAAGCGCCGTTGTCGAGACCGGCGCCGTTGAGACTGCCAGCGGCAGGCTTCAAAAGACCATGCACGACATTGATACGCAGGTTTATACACCGCGTGTCTTAAAGGAGCTTTTCAATGGATAAGATCAAGCCGCCGAAAGGCGAGCGCGTATGGACCGCCGGATATGATTCTGACGGTCTTTTGTTGTATTTCATCACAACCAGGAAGGATACGCACGGCCCGTTTTATATCTACAAGGCAGACGGAGATTCCTATAAGAAGCTTGGCTCCGGAAAATCACCGCTGCTTTTGGAAGATAAATATATTTATCATCAAGGAGGTGAACAGTAAATGGACTTCAAAAACAGATTTTATTTGCTGTATGAGACATATATCACCCGTCCCGGCAGCGAGGAGCTTCGCCAGTGGCTGGAGGCTTCGACGTTCGACACCGACCCGTCCTCCACAAAATTTCATGGGAATTACGCGGGCGGTCTGATCGAGCACAGCGTCAACGTCTATAGCCGCCTGTGCAATCTGCGGGAGGTTTTCGGCCTTTCGGAAGTCAGCGACGAAACGATCGCTATCGTCTCTCTGCTGCACGACCTGTGCAAGATCGGCAAGTATAAGGTCGAGCTTCGCAACGTCAAGACGGAAGCCGGCTGGGTGCAGAAGCCGTTCTACAAATTCGTAGACACGCTTCCGTTCGGATACCACGGCCCGGCCAGTGTTTTCCTCATCCAGCGCCACATGAAGCTGACAGACGAAGAGGTTGCGGCGATTGCCTGCCATATGGGTGCCTATGACCGCCCGACGACAGATTATTCCCTGCAAGACGTCTACCAGAAGTATCCGCTTGCCTATGCGCTGCATGTCGCAGACTGCCTCGCAAGCTTTTACGATGAAAAGACGGTGTGACCGGAGGTTTTTATGACAATTTCCTATCCCATTCTGGCAGTCCGGCAGGAGAACGGCCTGTATCAGATCCGCTTTCCGGATTTTCCGGAGCCGGATATGCCCATGCCGGAATTTTTTGACCTCAGCGGCGCGATGGATTATGCGAAGGTTTACATCTCCGCGATGCTTCGCAGCCTTCAAAAGACCGGCGAACCCTTCCCGCGCCCGAGCAGCATTCAGGAGTTAGACTTCGGCGAGGATCATCCCGTCGCTGTTTATATACTCATATTTCCAGAGGACCTAAAGGAGGATACATATTGGAAAAAAACTATTTCACAGAGCTGAACGCCCTGGATTTTACCGGGCAGACAGCAACCAAAAACGGTATGACGTATCTGCCGTGGGCGATCGCGTGGTCTGAGATCAAGAAGCGATTCCCGCGGTCTTTTTATACCGTTTATGAAAATCCGGACGGCTGGTGCTACTTCACCGACGGCAAGACCTGCTGGGTCAAGACCGGCGTCACGGTGGTTTTTGACGACGGCACGCAGCTGGAGCACGTCGAGCGACTGCCCGTCATGAACCTCAGCAACAAGTCCCTGACGCTGGAAAATGTCACTTCGATGGATGTCAACAAGGCGATCCAGAGAAGCCTGACCAAAGCTGCCGCACGTCATGGTGTCGGCCTGTACATCTACGCCGGCGAGGATATCAGCGAAGACCTGAAGGAATCCAAGGCAAAGGTCGCGCAGCTTGCCAGAAAGAAGATCAAAGAGGGCGTTGACCGCACGGCTGTCGAAAAGACTATCGCGGAATTCAACAACGGCAGCCCGAATTCCAACGCCATCACATCAAGCGGCGTGTGCGAGCAGATCATCGCCGCGCTGGAACAGCTGAAAAAGGAGAAGGTTTCAAAATGAGTGTGTTTTTCAAGGACCAGTGGGCAAAGCTTTGGAACGTGACTGCGGGCGACAATTATGCCGACCTCCGCATCACGACCTCCGAGAAGGACAAGGAAGGGAATTATGTCAACAGCACATGGTTCCCGCGCGTTTGGGGCGATCTCGCCGAGCAGTTCAAGCATATGCAGGCGGGCGACCGCTTCAAGATCGTGAACGGCAAGGTTTCCAACCTGTCGAAGAAAATGCCGGACGGCAAGCTCCGTTCCTTTATGGAATTCCGTATTTTCTCCATCAGCGACGTCACCTCCAAGGATGGCGGCGAGGTGCAGAGCAACCCTGTAGATGGCGGCGGCAGCGAAGACATGCCGTATTGATCCGGACTTCTTGATGGGAGGTGCTGCTTATATCGCAATATAAAGAGCAGCTCGACAAGATGGTCTGGAGCTTTTCCAGACTCAACACATACCATGCCTGTCCGAAGATGTTCAAGAAACAGTATCTCGATCACTATGAGCCGCAGGTCCAGAACGCTTTTGCGCAGTGGGGCAGTCTCTGCCACCACTGCCTGGAACGGTTTTTCAAGGGTGAGCTTTTCGTGTTCGAGCTTCTGGATGAATACAGAGATAAATATGACGAATATGTCACTGAAAGGTTTCCTCCGAATGCGTACAAGGATCTCAACGAGTCCTACCGCGCATCCGGCGAGAATTACTTCTCCAACATTCAGAATCTTCCGGAACATCTGGAGGTTTTGGGCGTGGAACAGAAATTCCAGACGGAGTTCGGAGGCTATCCATTCATCGGCTACATCGACCTGATCCTTCGGGATAAGCGCGACGGCGGGATCATCATCGAGGACCACAAGTCCAAGGCGATGTTCAAGGATGCTGTCGAGCAGGAGCATTACGCCATTCAGATGTATCTGTATTCCAAGTATATTTTCGATACCTATCAGGTATGGCCGAAGCTGTTGGTTTTCAACATGTTCCGCGCCGGCCAGACGGTGGAGATTCCATTCGTCCTGGAGGATTACGACAAAGCGTTCTGGTGGATGCTGGATACCATCCGCGCGATCTATCAGGATGAAAGGTTTTTGGACAAGATCAAAATCGAATACGCCAGGAAGGGTAAAAAACTCCGCGACTACAAGTACGCGGATTTTTTCTGCTCGTGGCTTTGCAACGTTCGATTCGACTGCCTGCGCAGTAAGCTGAAGAAAGGTCGTGGCAAATGAGAAACGTCCAGGATATTCGGAACATCACTGCCGAGGCGGGTGTTATCGCGTCCATCATCCAGAAGCCGGAGCTGGTTTTTCTCAGCGAAAGCCTCACGCCGAACATGTTTACCGATATCGACAACGCATCGATCTACTGGGCGGTCAGCACGCTTGCCAAGCGCGGCGCCACAAAGGTCGATGCTTTTTCGATCACCAACATTCTCAACAGCAACGCAGCCATGCGTGAACGCACGGAATCCCTCACGGTTGACAGACTTCAGGAGCTGACCGATGTCGGCAAGCTGATCGCCAAGGAAGAGCCGGGGGATTACGGCGTCATGGTGGACTGCGTGATGGATTGTGCCTTCCGGCGCGATACCTATAACCGTCTGGTTTCCTGTCAGGAGATGTGCTTCGACGCCTCCGAAAAGGAAATCGAGCAGAAGATCTATCAATCGCTCGATGAAGTCATGATGAACTACTCCACCGTCGCTGAAACACCCCAGTTCAAGGACGTGGTTGACGATCTTTGGGGTGAGATCGAGGCGCATCAGGGTTCCGGGATCTCGGGCTATCCGTTCAAATTCCCGAGCCTCAACCAGTATGTGACCATCGAGCCGGGTGAGCTGGTGGTTTTTGCCGCCGAGCAGAAAGCAGGCAAGAGTATGCTGCTTCTCAATGAGGCGGTCGATCTTCTGCATAAGGGCTTGTCGGTCTTGTATATCGACTCTGAGCTGAGCTCCCGAATGTTCACCTGCCGCCTGATCTCGCACCTGACGGGCATTGAGTTCCGCCGTGTGAAGTCCGGCGAATACACACCGGAGGAAGCTCAGCGCATCCGCCAGGCCATCGAATGGATCAAGACTCAGAGGTTTACGCATAAGTACATCCCGATGTTTGATCCGACAACCATTTACACCACAGTCAAGCGCGTCATGCATACGCAGGGCGGCCTCCAAGTGGTCATTATAGATTATTTCAAATCCGCCAGCGACGAATCCGATGCTTATGCGAACTATGCGAAGCTCGGCGCTCTGGTAGATTTGGTCAAAAACAAGATCGCCGGTGATCTCAATATCGCGGCGATCGGCGCCTGTCAGGCAACCTCATCCGGCAAGATCGCCGATTCCGCGAAGATCGCCCGCAACGCCTCGACCATCGTCCTCCTTTTGGATAAAACGCCGGAGGAAATGGAGGCCGACGGCTACGACTGCGGCAACAAGAAGCTCATCGTCAAGTTCAACCGCAACGGCGACCAGATGCGCGACGATGAATACATAGACCTGCGCTTCATCGGCGACAGGGTTTTGTACACCGAGGCAAAACAGCATCAAATTGTAAAGCCATACTGAAAGGACGTGACAATATGGAAGTTCGAGACATTCTTCTGCAAGTCCCGATCGAAAAATACATCGCGCAGTACGCCGACGACATGGTTTTTCGTGACGGCGAGTATTGGCTGACATCCCTTTTCAATCCATCGGAAAGAACGCCATCGTTTTCCATCCGTCCCGGCGACGACGAGCATCCGGGGGTTTATTATGACTTTTCCTCCGGCAAGCATGGAGACCTTCTGAATTTTGTCATGGATTTTCGCCATTTCAGCTTCCATGAAGCCATCGCTGATATCAAAAAGTTTGGTAATATCGTAGACTCCGAGCCCGTGCCGAGAGCGCGGGCTCTTTCCGCAACCGCGGTTTCCCGACGGTATCGGGCGAAGCCCACGACGCTTCGCTCCTGTACCGCGAAGCCGCTTCCGGCTGATTATATGGACCGTTATGAATGGAACGAACAGGCGCTTCAGCTCTGGGTCAGTGAGGGGATCCCGCTGAAGATTTTGCGCGAGTTCGGTGTTCGCTATGATCCGTTCAGCCAGAGAATCGTGTTTCCGATCCGTGATCTTCAGGGGAATATCATCAGCATCTGCGGCAGAACGACCGACCCGGACTTCAAGCGCAAGGGGCTTCGGAAGTATACCTATTTCCAGTCCATCAATTCTCTGGATGTGATCTATGGTTTTGACCGCTTCTGGGGGCAGTCCCGTCCGCAGACCAAGCCGGTGATTTTGTTCGAGGGCGCCAAGAGCTGCATGAAGGCGGTGTATTATGACCGCCAGAAATACGGCGATTGCGGCGCGCTCTGCACCTCCCACCTGAACGAAAACCAGTTCCGGCTTCTGGTGAAGCTCGGCCGGCCGTGCGTGTTCGCGCTGGATTCCGACGTGAAGGTTTGCGCGGATAAAAACATCCTGCGTCTTTGCAGATATGTTCCTGTAGAAGCAGTCGTCAACCGCGACGGCCTGCTTGCCGACAAAGAAGCACCCGTCGATCGCGGCAAGGAGATCTGGGAAACACTTTATCATAAACGAATCCAACTGAATTGAGGTGACGCGCATCAACTATACGATTATCCACCTTCATTCTGACTACAGCCTTCTTGATTCCTGCACGCAGTTCGCAGATTATATTGAATTTGCGAAACAGAACGGCATGACCGCCATCGCCTCGACCGAACACGGCCTGACGCGCGGTTGGATCGAGAAGAAGGTTTTATGCGACGAGGCTGGGATCAAGTTCATCCATGGCGTTGAAATGTATCTCACGGAGGATCTGACAAATCCTGTGCGTGACAATTATCACACGGTTTTGCTGGCAAAAAACATGGACGGCGTTCGTGAGTTGAACAGTCTGGTGAGCCTCTCAAGCCGCGAGGATCACTTCTATTACACCAACAGACTTTCCTTCGACGAATTCCTGGGTATCAGCGATAACGTCATCAAGACGTCTGCATGCCTTGCTGGACCCCTTCACAAGCTCGATTTTTCAAATCCGTATTTTATGCGCCTTTTGCAGCATTATGACTACCTTGAAGTGCAGCCGCACCTCGCCGAAGAACAAAAGGAGTACAATAAAAAGCTTCTGGAGCTTTCACGGCAGTACGGGATACCGCTGATCGCCGGAACCGATACGCATTCGCTCAATACATATAAGGCCGAGTGCCGCACGATCCTGACCATTGCCAAGCACAAGCATTACGACGACGATGGTTTTGACCTCACAGCCAAGACCTATGACGAGCTTGTCGAAATGTTCCGCCAGCAGGGCGTGCTTCCAGAAGAAGCATATTTGCAGGCAATCGAGAACACCAACCGCGTCGCAGAGCAGTGTGAGAATTGGGAGCTTGATAAGAAAACCAAGTATCCGATCCTGTACGGTTCCGCAGAAGCTGATGAAGAGAAATTCCGTCAGGTCGTTTGGGATGGCCTGGAGGATAAGCTCCAGCGCGGGGTGATTCCTCGTGAGCAGGAAGCAGCATTCCGTGCATCTCTGACAGAGGAGCTTGAGGTTTTTCACAAGCTTGGCATGAGCGGCTTTATGCTTTCCATGTCAGAGCTGATCCGTTGGTGCAAAGAGCATGATATCGCGGTCGGTCCTGCCCGTGGTTCTGTCGGAGGTTCCCGATGCGCATATGTATCCGATATTATCGACCTCGATCCGGAGCAATGGCATACGGTATTCTCGCGGTTTTGTAATGTCAACCGAAAGGAGACCGGCGATATTGACGTAGACGTCACCGCAGAGGATCGCCCGAGGATTTTTGAATACATCATCCAGAGATTCGGCACCGAGAAAACGGCTCGTGTCGCATCTTACGGCACATTGGTCGAGAAATCGGCCATGGACGATATCGGGAGAGCGCTTGCGGAGCTGATCAAAAGCGGGGAGCGCGACCCAAGGTTCAAAGACAAATGTCAGTACACGCTGGAGGATGTCAAGAAGATCAAGCAGGATTTTTCATCAGATGAAAAGAAGGCACGGGAGAAATACCCGTGGCTTTTCTATTATTATGATGGAATCATCGGCACGAAAATCAGTCAGTCGGTCCACCCGGCAGGCATGGTGATTTCTCCGGTCACGCTGGACGACAACTACGGCGTGTTCATCAAAGACGGCGAACGCTGCCTGACACTTTCGATGGGCGATGCGCATAGCGTCGAGCTGGTCAAGTATGACTTTCTGATCCTCAAGACAGTCAACGTGATCCGCGATGCGTGCAAGTATGCTGAAATTCCGTACCCCAAATCTTATCAGGTCAATTTTGACGACCGGGAGGTTTGGGCGGATATGATGCGAAGCCCTGTCGGGATCTTTCAGTTTGAATCTGTCAGCAGCTTTGCAGGTCTCAAGCAGTTCGAACCGCACAACATGTTCGATATGAGCCTTGTGACAGCGGCAATTCGACCATCCGGCGCATCGTATCGGAAGGAGCTGCTGGCGCATCAGGTGCATCATAATCCGTCGGAACTCATTGATAAGTTGTTGGAAAACAACATTGGATATCTGGTTTATCAGGAAGATATCATCGCCTTCTTGCAGCAGATATGCGGGCTTTCCGGCAGTGATGCAGATGAAGTCCGTCGTGGCATCGCCAGAAAGAAACCGGAGGTTTTGGAGAAAGCACTGCCGAGCATTCTCGAAGGCTATTGTTCCAAATCGGACAAGCCGCGAGAGGTCGCAGAGGCAGAAGCGAGGGAATTTATTCAGATCATTGAAGATGCTTCCAGCTATATGTTTGGGTGGATTTGCGCCCGTGTCCTCGTGAAAACGGTCAACCAAGCCGTAAGGCTAAGGTGGTAAGAGAGCCTACGTCCCCAATCGGGATATGGTAATACCGTGCTAAGCTAAGTTTGTTTTGGATTCTTTAAGAATGGAGGTGAGAAGATGAAAGTAGTCAAGAAGGATATCGTGCATCAACGGTTTGGAAGCCTTGTGGTGCAGGACTATTCTGAACAGCGTGGAGAAACGCCAAACCGGAAAACCTACTGGTTATGTAGGTGTGACTGCGGGCATGAAATGATGGTCGAACGAAACGCTCTTCGTAAACGCAAAGTGCTGTATTGTCCCGCATGCAGGCCGCGTGGTGTGCGCAATGAAAAGTTGTACCACATATACCATGGAATGCGTCAGCGATGTCTTAATCCCAACAATCCAAATTACCAAGAATACGGCGGTCGTGGAATTAGGATCTGTCAAGAATGGCTTGACAGTTATGAGGAGTTTCGTAAGTGGGCGGAGGAGCACGGGTACTGCGATGGCTTAACGATTGACCGGGAGAAGTCCGATGGAAATTACTGCCCGGAAAATTGTAGGTGGATCACACTTGGCGAGAATTCTGCCAGAGCAAATGTAGGTCGCCACAAAAATTCTACGAAGCTTATCGATCCAATTGGCGTCTCACCAAATGGCGTAATCGTACAAATTAATAACCTGACGAAATTTTGCGATACATACGGCCTTAATCTCTCGTGTGTGTCTGCGACCCTTCATGGCAGGGCGACTTACGCGAAGTCTGGTTGGCATTTTTATTCTGATCAAACAAAACAAACTTTGAAAGTGTAACGACTATCGAAATGATGCCCGCGAAGAAATCTCGCGGTGCGGAACAGAGTAGAGTAGGGATTTCCCCAAGCGCGAGGGTGCCGCAATTTGGTGATAGAGTTGCGGCACAAGATATAGTCTGCGCCATTGGAAACAATGGATTACCGCGACAACCATAGTATTGCATACTGCCTGCTCGGGTTCTACTGCGCCATGATGCGATATTATCACCCCATTGAGTTCATCACCAGCTATCTGAACAACGCCGCGAACGACGAGGACGTCCAGAGCGGCACGAAGCTTGCCAGTATCTACAAAATCAAGGTCACAAGCCCGAAGTATGGTATTTCCAGGAATGATTACTATTTTGACAGAGAGAAGCGCGAGATCTCAAAGGGGCTTGGCTCTATCAAGTTCATGTCCGAGAAAGCAAGCGCCGAATTGTTTTCGCTGTACGACAAGCATTACGATTGCTTCGTCGATCTCCTGAAAGATCTGGCTGATCAGACATCGCTC
>ERZ1034913.154-NODE-154-length-68613-cov-74.576388_pt1 | contig 68613 bp, 96 predicted proteins | sample MGYA00520697_ERZ1034913 | MGnify/ENA primary metagenome ERZ1034913 (study PRJEB33766, sample SAMN09781786) | gut metagenome | biome: gut microbiome | host: Homo sapiens | place: Madagascar | study: EMG produced TPA metagenomics assembly of the PRJNA485056 data...
TTACGAATCTACGTCCAATTTGGCCTTAAAATCAGATAGAAATGGTGTTGCACACACTTCCCCGCCTCAAAAATCCATCGTATCACCGAATCTTTTTCAAAGGAATGCTCGCTCCAGCACTCTTTCTGCCCAATCCAGCCGCGCTCAATCGAGTCTAGTTGCTTTGTGGATTTGAAATCACCTTATAATATCACAAAACTCCCAAAAATAAAAGTCCCTGCAACTTTCGCTCACAGCTCCCACTCAGAGCTATAAACGATTGTTGCAGGGGCTTTCTTCATCTTACCGGTCACTCCATTTTGAATTTCTCAAGACATATCCTGTCTTCGGTGAGCGCCAGATGAAACTTTTTCAGGCGTCGCAAAAGAATCATTCAGCTTGGACTCGTGTGGATCTCATCCCTTCTCCCGCGCCGCCCAAATATCAATTACTTGCTGTTCTTTGCCCGCAGCCGTTCGTACTCCTTGTCAGCCGCAATGGCTTCCTTGGTGAAGGAGTTGTTCTTCCACCAGGACACCAGTGCCGCGGCCACGGTCAGAGAAGTCGTCACCAGCTGGTTGAGGGTCTCGCTCTCGATGGGCAGCGGGCTCTTGCCGAGGGCACACAGCACCTGGTTCAGCAGCGCCAGCAGCAGGCAGGCAGTACGGGCGATGGTGCCCGCAGAGATCTTGAAGTTCATAGTCTTATCCCCTTTCGTGTTCATGTTCGTGTGTTTCGATGTCGGTCATTCTGTGGTTCAGCACCTGAATGTCCCTCTGGATGACCGGGATCTTCTCCGCAAAGCCGTTGTGCTTGCGGACTTCCCGTGTCAGCTCCTCAATTTTGTACTCCATCACGGCATTGGACCGCGAGTTCGCGATCAGCACGCCGATCAGAGTCACAACGCCGCTCAGGATGGCGGCAATGACGGTCTCCATCGGCGCTCACCCCTTCCACCGGCTTTTCTCTTTGCGCACGTCCACATGCACCCAGCCGTTGGCTCTGCCGAGACCGGGCGGGTAGATGCCGCAGCCGCCGGCATTGCCCAGCAGCTTGTCCGCATAGGCGTACACGTTCTCCACGCTGATACCCTGCACCCGAATGTCCGCCGCCTTGCCGTAGCAGTGCTGGCTGTAGGTCGCCCCGCCAACGGCCTTGTTGTGGCTCGCCGTGCGGAATGCGCTCGTAATGGTCACAGGCTTCGCGAAGTGCACTCGGACCTTCTCCAGAATATCAACGAGTTCCGTGTCGATGAATACCGGGTCGGACCCGTCCCGACAATAAAACTCCCGGACCTTGAAATGTTCCGAGAGCTTCTGGTTGCCGTTTTTCAAAATGGAGTAAGCCTCAATGCCCAAAATATCACCTTTCCTTTCAAACTCTGAACGAGCCGTTCGCCCGTTTCAGTGCCATGGATGCCGCCAGTGGTTCCAGCCGAAGTGACGCTGTCTCCGCCTTCGGGAGTGCTGTTGCCGCGATCTGAATATCACCCGTAACCGCATCCATTTTGATTTGCGCCAAAAGCTTGTCCTCGTCCATGGTAACGTAAGTGCCCGTGCAGTCCTCGCCGCCCAGGGTCAGGCTCACTTCCAGCGTCGTGTTTTCCTTGTCCTTCACCGCGAGGATGTTCTGGTAGCTTCCGCCGTCCACGACAGAGCCCACCGGGTTCGTCTCGGTCACACCATCCAGGTTCCGGGTGATGACGTGGGTCTCGAAGGCTCCCACTTCTACCGTGCACTCTGCCTTCACCCCGCCACACTCGGCCGTGATGACTGCGGTGCCCTTCTTCAGGCCCTTCACGGTTCCGTATTTCGTGATCTCCACGATGCCCTTCGGTGCAGCGGTCACCGTTACTTTGCGGAAGAAGGTGTTTGTCGGCCCCACGCCCACAAGGAGCTGGAACTCCATCCCCTTCGTCAGCTGAAGCGTCTCCACGTTCATCACAACGGCCCCCACGTTCAGGGTCTTCATGGTCGGGTGCAGGTTGTACTCCAGCGTGATGGTCGAATGGCCCTTGTTGCTCTTGTACTGGCTCACCCAGAGAAGGCCTTCGTAGTAGTGGGCTGGGTTGTCTTCCAGCGCCATACGTACCCGCTGGCCTTTCAGGGTCTCGCAGATGGTGGCGTAAGCGGTCTCCCAGTCCCAGTTCGGAATATCATTCTCGAGGTAGAACTCGATCTTTCCGGTGCGGTTGTCGAAGGTCGGCTTGCCCGAAACGCTCTGGCTGTAGTCCAGATTTCCGTCCCGTCCGGGTACGGTCACAAACTTTGTGCGCTCGATGGGCGGGCTGATAACCGGCCGCGAGGATGGGATGAGATACCAGTCGTCCCAGGTGTTGATGTAGTCCTCGCCTACATTGATAATAAGAGAATGATACATCCTTAACCTCCGCTGCTCATATACCGGATCGTGGACTGGATCGCCTTCCACGCCTTGCCTGCCGTACCAAAGGTCGAAGCCTGCAGGGTGGTCAGGTTGGCCGTGTCGCCGAACGTGAATTCCTTTTCCTCGGGTGCATCCAGCGGGATGACCTCTTTCGTGCAGAGGATCCAGTTTTTCAGTCCGTGCGCTTCGCTGATGCACCGCACATTCTTGAGGAATCCCAACCGGTCCACGTCCACGCCGGTATCTGCAAGATCCGCGGCGTTGATGGTGATGCTGCCGGTGAACTGATCCGGGTTATATTTTTTCAGTTCCTCCAGACCTTTTGCCCGCAGGGATTCCGGGCTCGACTTCGTGCCGTCCACCGTCATCATGCGCTGGCACAGGCCGTACAGTTCAATGGATTTGTCGTTTCGCACCTCCACCTTGATGGGACTCGTGCTCGAGAAGATCCACCAGCCGCTGGTCGCATAGCCCATCACGATGATGGAGTTCACGATGGTGTTCGACTTCAGATAGTACGAAAGGTCCAGCAGGTTCACGCCGAACTGGATCACTTGCTCCGATTCGTCCGTGACTTCCGCCAGATAGTCGAGATACCGCCGGTAGACCTTCTTTCCGTCTTCCATTTTGACGGTTTTCCGCACCCGCAGAAATCCCCCGTAGTTTCCCACAAGGTTCGAGTCCAAAACGCTCCAGCAGTCGCTGATGGCCTTTGTTTCGGTGGTGTCCTTGTCTGCGTCCGGCTTTACCACGGTTACAGAACCCAAATTGAAGGTTTTTCCTTCGATGGCGAAGTTCGTTCCGTAGTCTCCGTCCGGCGTTACGGCAAGGCGTACCAGTTCTTCGGTGGCATAGGCCCGGTTCTCGATAATGCAGTCCCGGTCCTGCAAATATCCAAGTTCCCCCTCACAGGTCACTTCGATATCCAGATCAAAGTTCTTGTTCAGCTCGGTCACATACCCCATGAAGATCTCCACGCCGTCTTCCTCCACTGAGATCACGGTGGTCTTCAGGGCCAGCTTGTCGTAATAGGGGTTTATCGCCGGGACGGTGAAGACAAAGGAACCGAAGCTGTTCTTTTCCAGCGTCAGTTCCGGCTCCAGAACGATCGGCAGTGTTTCATCGGAAGCATCGTGCAAAGCGTACCGTTCGGTCCAGTAGTAGCCGGTTCTGTCCGCATTGCCTGCGATCTTCCCGATGTACACCGCATAGCCCTGCTTGTAGGTCATGCGGAACAGGTAGTGCTTTTCTGCGGTCGCTGCGCCGTCGGTCACCCGCACGGTCAGCTTGTGGTCCACGCCGTACTCGCCCAGCGGCAGCAGTGCGCTCCCGACCCACACCGTGTTGTTGGTCTCCCCGTCCACGGGCGTGTAGGTCCGCAGTACCGTCTTGCCGTCCAGCAGTTCGGTCACGGTCATCTCGTCGCCGTCCTCGTCGTGTACGCTGTATGCCACCCGGAAGTCGTTGTGCTTCGTGTGCACCAGTTCCGTCCCGAAGTAGTAGCTGCTGATCTCCGGGACGTGGTTTCCCCGCAGGATGCCGTCCTCGCCGACTCCAGCCGTGTCGTACATCACGATGCAGGGCAGGACATATGCCGCCTCGTGTCCGTGATTTTTGCTGCTGGTATCGTAGAGACGGTTGTTGCGGATCGTCGCGATGTAGACCGCGCCGTACTTGTCACCGTCCTGCACATACGTGTTGCTGTCGGGGTCCAGCTTCGTGTCGTAGTCATCGGTCGTTGAGCGCAGCAGCAGGGACACGTTGTTTCCAACGCTGCTCACCAGTGCATTCACCACCGTGGCGTTGAGCAGGTCGCCGTCCGAATAGGACCACGACGCCAGATCACCTCGCGAGAGGATGAAAAAGCGGTGCGATCTTGTCGAAGTCACCGTACTTCCGTTCGGCGAATACTTGATCCGCACCGGCTTGCAGGCCGCAAGGGTCAGCGCATCGAATACACCCTGGTAGTAGTTTTCCAGCACATCCGGGATCTTCGAGTCTGTGTCGTACTTCGCATATTCCGGCAGCTCGTAACTGCTGCTGTTGGAGTTTTCCCACTCGTAGGAGCCCAGCACCCCCGCCCGGATCAGCATCGTGTGTCCGCCGCCGTTCACATCGCTCTGGTAGTTGTGCTTCGCCACGATGTAGTTCACTTTGCTGCCGCGCTCCAGCATCGGCACGATGGTTCCTTCGGCAAGGTTTCCAAGGCTTGTTTTCATGTCACGTCACCTCACCTTCGCCGCCACGCGTCTGCCCATCTCGCTGTCGATGTAGCCGATGGTCTTGCGCCCGTTGATGTTCACGCTCATGCCCTTGATGCTCTGGGCCACGCCGTCCATGTGGGCCCCCAGAGCGCTGATGGCATTCAGGGTCTCCGCATTCGATGCCTGCTTCAATCCATTTTGAATTTCAGCCTGCGCCTCGATCTGGGCCGCCATCTTCCGGCTCACATCGTCGTCCAGAGTCATGGCTTTCGTGGTGGCTTCAAAGGCTCCGGTAGCCTCGTCCGCGCTCTCGATCACGTTCGAAAGGTCCACCACCGGCGTGATCTGGGGCGTGTACTCGTAGTCATCCCCCATGACCCGGTCGATGGTCGAAAGGGCTCCCCGTGCGATGTCCACGGCGTTCTCGGTCATGTCGGTCACGGCGTTGTCCACATCGTCAAAGCCGTCTTCCACGCCGTCTGCAAAGTCCTTGTTCAGGTCCTTGCCCACGTCGTAGATGCCGCTGCCCTGGCTCTGCTTTTTCTTGTTGGCGTACCATGCAATGCCGCCGATGACCGCCGCAATGGCTCCCACGATGAGGAATACCCACCAGAATTCGGAGAGGAAGCTCATCAGCACACCGCCCACGTTGCTCAGTACGGTGCCAATGTTGCCCAGCGTTTCGACCACGCCGCCGCTTCCCTGCGCCATCTTGCCGATCTCGCCCATGGCCTGTCCGATCACCTCGGTCAGCTGCCCCGAGCCATTTTGAATTCCGGGCAGGATGTCTTCGGCAAACAGCTTTGCCACCCATTCCCGGGCACTCTTTCCTGCATCGCTGAAGGCAAGGTCCATGCCGAATGCAAAGGCCGAAGCCAGCGCTCCGCCCCAGTCTCCCTGCAAGGCGCTGGAGACGGCCGAGATGAATTCAGTCTCCATCTGAACACCTTCGTCGCTGGACATCCAGCCAAATGCATCGCTGAAGGTCTGCTTCATGCCTTCCGACATGCCTGCGGATACCTTCGTCATCACGGTCTGGAACGCCTTGCTCACTTCGCCCCAGTGGTCCTGGATCGAGTTTGCAAAGATCAGCATGGCCCGCTTGCCCGTGTCTTCCATGTTCAGCGCGTCGGCCAGGTTGGACGCGAACCCGATGAACGAGCTTTTCGAGGAGAGGATCTCCGACTGCTTGCTGTCGTAGGTTTTCGTCCCGGGGGTCAGCTTTGCCAGCTCTGCCTGCAGCTTGTTCGTCTGCTGCATCTGGTAGTTCAGGTTCTTGAGGGCGGTCACCGTGGAAAGGATGGCGCTGGTCGTCCCCTGGAAGCGTGCTTTCCGGGCTTCCTCGCTGTCCTTGCCGTACTGCTCCACCGCCTGCTCGTAAGCGCTTTCCCGTTCGCTCAGGTTGCCGTCGTCGTAGGCCGTCGAAAGGATGTCCATCCGGGTCTGCATCCGGCTCTGTGCACTCGAGATCGCGTCGATCTGCGCCTCGATCAGCTCCAGCTCCTGGTTTGCAATGTCCGCCTGCAGCTGGGCCGCTTCGGTCTGGGCGTCCAGCAGGTCGTTGTAGGCTTCCAGCGTCCGCAGGTCCTGTTCGCCGTACTGCGCCTTGAGGGTGTCGTACTGCTCCTGCGCGTTGGCCAGCTTTTTCTGCTTGATGTCCAGTTCGGCCGTCATGTACTCGGTTTCCCGGTTCAGCTTGTCGGTCTTTGTGGCGGTCTTGTCGTTCTCCGCCGTCCACAGGCTGTACTCTTTCTCCAGCGTGCTCAGGTTCGTGTCGTAGCGTTTCGCCACATCTTCGAACAGGTTCGTGTACTGTTCGGCTTTCAGCTTTGCAAGGCTCGTTTTCTCGCTCAGCAGGTCCGCGTACGCCTGCCGGGTTTCGGTCTTGTCCTTGCCCCATTTTGAATAAAGCTCGTCGTACTTTGCCTGTGCAATGGTCACTCGGTCGGTCTGGTTCGCGATCTCCGCCGCAGCGTTCTCCGTCTTCTTCGCCAGCAGCGTGTCGGTGTCAGCCGAATACTGGTTCTCGGTCTGCCACAGCTCGTATTCGCTGTCCATGGCTTCCCGCAGGGCCTTGTTGGCCTCCAGCCGGGTCTTGTACTTCTCGCTGATCTGCTGGGCGAGGGTCTTCTTCGTTTTGCTGCCGGTGCTTTTCGCGGTTGTTCCGGTCCCGCCGGAGCTGCCGGAATTGTTGTCTTCCTGTGCCGCTTCGATCAGGTCGGCCGTGGTCAGCCCCGATCCGCCCAGCAGGGCATCGACAGGGCTCCCGCCCAGCACTTTGCCCACCAGTGTCGAGGGGTCTGTCGGCGTGACCTGCTCCAGCGCATTCTTCGCTCCGTTCAGGGCACTCGACATCGCGCTCTGCACTTTGCCGCCCAGGCTCGGGAACAGCTCGTCGATTTTCGAGCAGATGGAATCCCACAGCGACTGGACGATGTTCCCGCCTGCTTCTTCCGCCGTCACCTCGCCTGCGGAAAGTCCGTTTTCGAGCGTTTCGGTCGTTTTGTCCGCTACATCGCCTTCTTTGGCGGCCACCTGTGTCGCCACGGCGCTCAGTTTGTCCACATTTCCGGCGGCAGTCTGCGTTGCCGTGTTCATGGCCGCAGCGGTCTGCCCCATTGCATCTGCCGCATTTCCGGCTGCGGTCGCCGTGCCGTCGGCAGCATCCGCATTCCCCAGCATGGCCCGCGCCGCGTCTTCCGTCAGGTAGACGACCCGTCCGTATTCGTCTGTTACGGCGATAAGGGCGTCGGTCTGGCCGTTTACTGCTCGTGTTGAAGTATTAACAGCATCGGTTGACTTATCAGATTGTGCTGTGTAATTTTGCAGTGCAGCATCGGCATCGTTAATAGCCTCGGTATTTTGTTTGAGTGCATCGCTGCGGCCAGCACCAAAGCTGTTTTTAGATGCACCGCCGCCCATACCCGAAAACGCATTCTCATCGCCAAATTTGGGATTATTCTGTTTCCAGTTTTCAATGACGCGATTTGATACAGCATCATTGACAGCGTAGGAGCGTTTCAATTGTGATTGTATCACTCGTTCAATCGGATTTTCGATTGATGGATCGTCGTATTGAGTCGCGCCAAACAACCACATATATAACGGTGGAATCTTATCAGAAGCACCATTGATCCAGTCAATGATATGATTCAAAAGCCATTCCAACGCTCCTTTGATGCCGCTGCCCTCACTTCCGTCGCCCTCCCAGGCCCACATAATTACTCGTATCGTCGCGTCTATAAGAATGATTATCAGCGTTGCAAGTGCCGCGGTCAACGGTTCTGCACACGCAACGATCACGTTGCAGATACCGGTTATCAACACGATCAGCGCTTCTTCGATCTTCGGCTCGGCTTCAATGATCGCCGTGCACACCGGGTCCGCAAACATTGCCAACACTGCAAAAATGCCTGCTGCGACTCCAAGCTTGACCAGTCCTCCGGCAAATGCGCTGAAAGCTTTTGCCATGCTGATAAGACAGGCCGAAAACACGGTCATTCCTGTCGCGACCGGGGCGATCGACCCAACGGCAAACAGCCCGATCAGGATTCCGATCATGCTGATAACTCCGGCAAATGCTTCTCCGACCGTCAGACTTGCCAGACCTTTGAATGCCGGGGTCAGAATCAGCAGCGCCGTTGCCAGCATCAGACAAGCTCCCGCCAGAGAGACGATCCCCGCCGCAGAAGCCGAAAGCCATCCGATCCCCGCAGCCAGCACAGCAAGAGATGCGGTCATTGTGAGAATGCCCTTTGCGAGGTCGGCCAGACCAACGCCTTCCAGCATGTTGATTGCCCACGCCATCTCGATCAGTGCGGCACCCATGGCCACCAGCGCTGCCGCTGCGCCCATGCTTTCCATGGCGTTCTTTCCCAGCACACAGATGGCCGCACCAAGCGCGATCAGGGCAATGCTCAGTCCGGCAAATCCGGCACCATCTTTGTCCGCCTTCATGGCAGCGCTCATTGCAGCAAGAGCACCTGCCATCACCACGAGCGAACTGCTTGCGATCAGCATCGCGGTTGCCCCGGCCTTCATCTTCTTCGCTTTTCCGCCCAATTTACTCATGATCGCAATGGTGCCTGCCATTGTCACAAGCATTCCCATTGCCGAGAGCATCGCATCGTCGAGATTCGGAATCCGCCCAAAGAGTGCCACCGCTCCTGCTGCAACAACAAGCGCTGCGGCCACTGCAATGAATGCCGAGATTCCTTCAGTTGCTTTTCCTGCTTTTTTGCCGGAGGTCACCGCCAACTTGCGCATGGCGTAGTTCAACCCGCCAATGACTGTGACCATTCCTTCCATAACAAGGCTCACCACGAGCAATGCACCGTACGCGTCCATCAGCTTGTTCTCGTCAAGCCCTGCCAGCAGATACAACGCTCCGCATACAACCACCAGTGCCGTCGCAGCTGCCAAATACGACGACATTCCCTTCAGCGCATCCCCCATTTTGATTTTGGAAGAAGCCATCAGTTTATTCGCCAGGTAATTGAACGCCCCGATCGCCGATACCATCGCGCCAAGCACAAAGACGATACTCATCAAAGCGCCAACGGCATTGTTCATACCCTGTGTGTCGAAGGTTTCAAAGATGGTCATTGCTTTTGCGACGCCCTTGACACTTGCCGCAATGGCCAGCATGCCCACGGCAAACGCTGTGATCACCGCAAAGATTTTCGCGCTGTCCATTCCGGTGATATCGGTCTTTGCCAGCAGCTTCATCGCCACTACCATGCTGAACAGCATTGCCATCACGCTGCCCAGCGCCTGCAGCGCCTTTGTCTGGTCGTCGATCCTGCTCAGCAGGTACATACTCGCACTGATGGTCCCGATTGCGATCGAGATTCCTTTTGCGATCGTCACAAAGTTGTTTGTCAGGTTCTTCTTTTTCCATGCATCGACCGCGCTTGTCAGGCTGTCGAAGAAGTTCGTGACCGGACCCTTCAAGTCTTTCCGAATCTTTTCGACCGTCCCGGAAATGCTGTTCAGACCCTTGTAAATGGCCCAGATCGCCAGCGCCAGCGCGCCCACGTCCAGCAGTGCCAGCAGCCGGTAAAGGTCCACGCCGTCCTGCAGGTTAAAGAAGCCTTTCACGGCATCCAGTGCTTTCTGGCACGCCGCGCTGATGGTGTTCATCACGCTGCCCAGTACCCCGCCGAAATCTTTCAGGGCTTCGCCTGCCTTTTCGGGGATGCTCAGCACCGCGTCGCGGATAGTTTCCAGCATCGGAACGTGACTTTCTTTGAAAGCCTCGACCGTCCGCCCCGCGTCCTGAAAACCGGAGAATGCACTGCCGATCACCGCGCCGATGCCGTCAAAGGCAAGCGTAAAGATGCTTCCCAGCACCGTCACTGCTTTCCCGATGATGCCGCTGGCCGAAATGCTTCCTATTTTGAATTTCTCCAGCACCCCGCCCACGGCATTCACCACAGCGGCAAAACCGCCGAACTGCTGCTTTGCGTCTTCCACACTTCCACCGCGCACGATGCTGCGGAAACCGCTCAGCACCTCGCCGATGGGGCTCACCAGCGCACCAATGGCACCCACCAGAATCGCCAGCACATCGGTCAGGCTCTCCGCCTTTCCCATGCTCTGGTCTGCCCAGGCCAGCACTTCGCCGATCCGGGAGCCGATGCCCAGCAGCAGGTCGGTCACCGGGCTCAGGATGTCCAGCACTTTTTCAAGGATCGCAAAGGCCGTCTTCACCGTCACTTTCACTGCCTTGAATCCGATGTTCAGCACACTGAAGAATCCCTTAAAGACCTTCTGCACTTTCTGCGCCGCGGCTTCGCTCAGCTGCATTTTCCCGGTCAGCTCGTCAAACCCCTTCAAAAAATTGTACAGCGGGCTGCCGTCGGTCATGAACACCTCGCCAAACGCCCCGCGGATGGGCTCCAGCACGCTGTTGATGCCGTCCAGAATGTTCAGGATCCCGTTAAAAAAGTGCTCCCGGCCCGAAAGCTGGTTCATCTTGCCCGAGAATTCGTCCAGATCGACGCTTCCATTTTGAATTTTCTCCGCCATCGCGGCGTAAGCGTCAGCCAGCTTCTTCACGCCTTCCCGGCTGAGGTTGTTCTTTTTCAGTTCTGCGTCGCTCAGCTCCAACAGCTTTGCATAGCCGTCTGCCGAGTCGTCGATCACACTCTCCAGCTGCCGTGCCGTCACGCCGCTTTCTTCCAAAGCCTTCTGGAAGCTTCCGGCGTCGTCAATGGCATCCTGTGTCAACAGTCCCGTCTTCACAAGGCTCTTTTCCAGCAGCTGTGTGTAGTTGTCGCCCGCGTTTCCGAATCCGTCCGTCCCCAGCAGCTGGTCAAGGCCGGAGTCAAAGGCGCTTTTCAGCCAGTTGTTCCGCCCTGCCGCGCCGCCTGCGAACATGGTCCAGAATTCTTCCGCCAGGTCGCTCCAGAAGCCCTTTGCCTCCTCATAGTTGCCGAACAGGATGTCAAAGGTCTCCATCCAGCCGGAGCTCACGGCGTCCTTCGTTGCGTCCACCGCTTCGGAAAAGCTCTTTGCTTCCTGCGCGGCTTTGAATGCTTTCACCGATACTTCGTCGTACTGGTCAGCCAGTGCTTCAATGGCCTGCGTCGCCAGCATTCCGGGGTTCGCGTCCACCATCTCCTTCACGGCGTTGCTGAACTCCGCATACTTGCCAAAGGCGGTCTCCATCACTTCTTTGTCGGCCCACTTCTTCTGCAAGCTGTTGTCAAAGGTGCCGGTGGTCACAGCGCCTTTCTTGATCTTGCCAAGCTCCACGCCGGTGTCGATGAGCAGCTGTTTCAGCTGCTGGCTGGCCACGCCTGCCTGTTCCACGCTTTTCCAGTCGATCAGCTGGATGGCACCGGTGCCGTAGCTCTGCGCCAGATTGTAGATCACCCGCTGGAACTCAGCCGCACCCTTGCCCGCATAGGCCGTGGCGTTTGCCATACCCATGATCATCGGGATCATTTTCTCAATGTCGCCGCCCGCCGCCGTCAGGGTCGAAAGGGCGCTCGTCATGTCCGTAAAGCCGTAGCTGGTCTCGTCCGAGAACCACATCAGCTTTTCGAGGTAAGAGTTCACTTTCGTGATGCTCTTGCCCGTTGCGTTCATGATGGTCTGGACGCTGGCAGTCTTCTGGGCGTATTTGTTCCAGCCGCTGGTCACCTGGTCGATGGAAAGGCTCTTTACCAGCTTTTCTCCGGTGTCCATGGCCTGGTTCGTGATGCGCATCAGGGCAGTCACGCCCATCACTTCCACCGCCGAGAACTTGCTGTTCAGGCTTTCCAGTGCACTCTGCATCTTGTCAAAGTCCACTTTTGCCGATGCGTCTTCAATTTTCTCAAAGCTTTTCTCGGCACCTTCCAGCTTCAGGCTTTCGTTCAGCGCGTTCAGGGTCTTGATGCTCTGTCGGGTATTCCGTTCGAACTGCGCGTTGTCGAACCGCATTTCTACCACGCGCTCGTCAATTTCCTGACTCAAAGGCTCTTTACCTCCTTCCACAGTTCATCGGCCAGAGCACAAAAAACAGGACCCAGCGCAGGGTTGATGTAGTCCACTCCCCGCACATAGGCTCCGTTTCTTGTTCCGTGTCCGTATTGTAAAATGACCGCGATCGGCACGCCGTCCACGATGTTCGCGTTTTTCCAGCAAAGGGTCGCCCCGGTCTTGTCCATTTTGATTTCGTAGCTCCAGCTCGCCGCTGTCTTTCCGGTTGCTTTCGGTGTGGCTTCGTACAGCCGCTCCACCCCAAGCTTCCCATATTTTTCCAGGATGGGCTTTACGCTCCAGCTTTTCACATGGCTGAAAAAGGTCAGGCTTTTCTTAAAGTCGCCTTTTTGTCGGATCGAGATCACCTTTGACATGAAAAAATCTCCTATTTTTCTTCCTCTAAGCATGGCTCGCCCTTTGGGAGAGCTCCGCGACGCGCTGGCATTTGCCAGACGGAGCGGTGAGAGGGTCCTCACCCCCTCGAGTGCATCTTCGCTCTCCGCTGAGCGTTCAGTGCCCGGATGTGCGCGGCCTGCTCCCGCCTGCCCATCTTCTCGGGCGGCATGTTTTCTTCGCCGCAGGCCCGGATCAGCGCCAGAAGCCGGTTCAGGTGCCACTTTTCACAGCTGAAGGGGATGCCGTAACTCGCCATTGCTGCATAAAAGGTCTCAGCGCTCTGGTACCGGGCTCGTTTCTTCCCGCCTTTGCGCTCCTTAAAGGTCGCTGCGCTCATCGGGTCCGCCATATATCGTTGAATGGCCGCCATGTTCTCCCGCGTCAGCCGGTCATAGACACTGGGGTCCACGCCCTGCGTCAGGGTCATGCACCGGATGTAATCCAGCGTTTCCACCGGTGTTTTCGGCTTTGACGGGTCGAGCCAGGCCTTATGCCACTTGCTTTCCCATTTGGACAGGGAGAGCAGGCTGTGCTCCAGCCGCAGAACAGCGGGCTTGTCGTAGACAAATACATTGTTCCGGGCGTCCCAGCGCTCGTCGCCGGGGATCTTGATCTCAAGCATCCTTCCACTCTCCCTGTTTTTTTTTTCAAATGCGTGCCTTTTTCAGGCAAAAAAATAAAAGGCTAACCGGAAATTTCCCGATTAGCCTTTATGTGTTCATTCCTCTAAACAAAGCTCGCCCTTCGGGAGAGCTCCGCGACGCGCCGACCATTGTCGGACGGAGCGGTGAGAGGGTTCGTTTAGCCCAGCGTCAGGGCCGGTGCTGCATTCTGGGTCGCTGCCATCTCCATGGCAGGGTTCCGGTTCTGCGCATTCGCACTGACCGGGATCAGGGCGTTCACGAACTTGGTGGCAGCAGCCGTATCGGTCACAAGCTCCATGTAAATGATGCTGTAGGCCGGGCTTGCCACAAATTCGGCGGTGTTGGCCTCGTTCTTCACAAACAGGCGGCCGTCCAGGCTTTTCTTGCCGTAGCTGCGCAGCAGAATGTCCTTGAACAGCTTCACCAGCTCCAGCTGGCTCTTTGCGGCGACGATCTTCTCAATGTAGCCGCGCATGCCGCCCTCCACGCTCAGCTGCATCTCGGTGATCTCCGCTTCGCTCAGGTTGAAGTAGAAATCCTCGGTGCGTTCGGTGCCGTCGTAGTCAGTGTAGGTAATGGTTTTCTTAACCATGATGGTTTCTCCTTTACATCATTTTGAATTTTTCCGGGCTTACACAGCAGCCTTCACAGCGGCCAGCAGTTCGTCCGGGCTGGGCAGAGTTGCCTCGGCGCTCTCGGTGCCGTACAGCAGGTCTTCCACAGCCTTCATCTGCTTTGCGGTCAGCTCGGTGCTGTCGAACTCGGCCACAGCGGAAGGCTTGAGGTCGGCAATGTTCACGGGAACGGTGTCGCACTCCCAGCTGAAGGTCTCGGCATCCGGGCTGTCGTTCATGGTCTCGTGGGTCTTTTCCGCAGGCTTTGCGGTGGCGTTCCACACCACATGGATGATATAGCCCTTGTCCGGGTCCTCGTCGGTGCCAACCTTGGTCTGCCAGCTGAAGCCAAAGCCCTTGCGCTTCTGCTGGCCGATGCGCACACCCTTGACCGGGGTCGACAGGCCGTCACAGGGCTCGAACTCCTCAGGGTACATGTACGCCTCAATGGTAAAGCTGTAATCCTCGCCGGAGATCAGGCGCGCATACTTCATGTTGTCGGCCCACAGGTCAGTGGGCTCTGCGCCGCTGGGGCTCTCGGTCACACCGGTCAGGCCATTCCAGCCTGCACCATTAGCGTAGCCCTCGCCATCAGCCTTGGGGTAAACAACGCCGTGCGAAACACCGGCATGGAACTTGCGCTTGCCGTCTTCATCCCATTTGATTTTCATAGGTTTTGTCCTCCTTTATAAATAGGTGTCAGTACCACACGCTGAATACGTCGTGGTATAAGTTGTCCGAAATAAATTGGCGGTCATGAGAAGCCTTTGCAAGCTCGCCCATGGCCGCCGTCATTTCGCTGTCCGGTTTTGTGTCGATCACCGTCACGGTGTAATGAAAGGTCTGTCGGTATACCTGGTCGTCTGCATCCCTGTTGCGAATTTTGGAAAGTTTGTAGCAGATGCAGGGGTACTTCATCCGCAGATTTGCGGGCGGCTGGTAGTAGACATTTTCACTGCCGCACCGTTTCTTCACGATGGCACGCAGGTACTTGTCCAGCGCCATCCGCCGTTCACTGAGCTTCACTGCCATGGTACAGCCCTCCCAGTGTCAGGGTCAGGCGCGGGTAGTCCACTGTCACGTCCGTCACCTTCCACTTTCCGCCGTAAAGCGTCACATACCGGAGATCGCAAAAGTGCTCCTGAATGTAAGGGTCTGCGATGACGCTTAACGTGTTCGCAAGGCTGATATCATCGTTCACCTTGTCGCCGGACTGCATCCTGCGCGTGTTCCGCACAAGATCGCCGTAACAGTCACGCTCTGTCACGATCTCCGAGTAGACACTCGGCTCTGTCTCCTGGGTCTCAACAAAGCCCAGCTTTCCAAACCACTTGCCCATTGCACTTTCACTCCATTTTGATTTTTCCTTCCTCTAAGCAGGGCTCACCCTTCGGGAGAGCTGCAAGCAACTACGTCACAGACGCATTGTGCGCTGAGAGGGTTTACTTAGCCGCAGAAGCGGCCCATGCCTGGGTCTTCACAGTCTCGCCGGTCACAACGGTAATCGCACCGGTCGCACCAAAGGCCACGGGTACCAAATAGTTTGCGCCCTCGATGATGACCAGACGGCCTTTCTTGAAGGCGTCCTCGATCTCCGCCTTGGTCACGGTCTCCTTGTAAGCCTCGTCGGCATACAGCTTGTGGTCACCGGTCTTGCCGTAGGCCACGTAGTTTGCAACGTGCAGGTCCTTGCCCTGCTCATAGAACTTGTTCAGCATTTTTATCATCCTTCCTTTAAAAAGGCTCGCCCTTCGAGGAACGACTTCCCCCGGCCGGGGGAAGATGCCACGCCAGTGACAAAAAGGGGAATCTCCGTCATAGCGCGGCCGAAGGCTGACTGTGACGGTGAGAGGGTTCATGCCGCTTCCCGCTGGGCTGCCGGTAAGTCATACAAAACGGTGAGAGGGTCAAGCAGCCTTGTACTCGACGGCCATTGCGCTGAAGGGCACGGTCAGTGCACCGGAGCAGCGGGTCTCGATCAGGTACTTCTGGGCATTGAAGTCGATGTCGAAGTCGTCGAACATGTTCACGGCACCGCCCTTGTCGGCACCCACGGTGTAGTCGGCCAGGTTGACGATAATGCCAACGAACTCGCCGCCGTTCACGCCCTTCATGTCTTCCATCTGCGGCACGGTCACGATCTCCTTCACGCGCAGGGCCTGGGCCACCTCGGCCTCGTTCTTGTACAGGCGGTGGCCGATCTTGTCCTTGAGCAGCAGCAGGTCGGTCAGGGTGTCCTCGGTGGTGTAGAAGGTCGGGTTGCCGCTGCCCTTGTAGTTCTTGCGGGCCTTCAGCACAGCAGTCATCATGTTGTCCAGCTTCGTGGCAGTGTCCGCACCGGCACTAACCTCCACCTGCACCTTGATGGTAAACAGGTCGGCGTCGTTGTAGATCGGGCGGATGTTGCCCTCGTTGATTTTGTCATCGCTGGACGCCAGACGACCATCACCGATCAGGTAGGCGCGGGCCAGCTCCTCATTCAGCTTGGTGCGCATCTCCTGCTTCAGCCATGCGATCACGTCAAAGCCGGTAATGTCCGCCACGTCGTCGCGGTCCATCTTCTGCTTCTTGTAAACAGTGGTGGGGCTGGTGGAGCGCTTCAGCAGGCCGAAGACCTGTTCCTTCTTGAAGTTGCCCTTGATGTAGCCCTTGGCACGTGCATCGTCCTCGGTCAGGTCAGCGAACATGCTCTTAACGCGGCTGAACGGGATGTGGTGCACACTGCCCATCACCTTGCTCACCCAGCTCTGGTCGTTGTCAATGATGCGGGGCGGGTTGTCCAGCAGGTGGTCCTCCGGGAACAGCCACTCCACATCCTCGATGCCATGTGCGATAAAGGCGTCCCGCATGCTGTTGCTGCGCTTGCCGTCCGCAATCGCCGCGTTGATCTCATCCATGCTGTGCTTCAGCACGCCCTGCTCCTTCTCATTGTCAAAAACATTGTGCTTCACGGTTTCGTCCTCCTTATCGTTGTCTGTTTCCTTGTTGTCTGCGCCTTTCTTGCCATCGGTCACCATGCCGACAATGGCGTAAACAACGTTCTTCTGCTTCTCCGTCAGGCTGTCGAACACTTCCTTGACGGTTTCTTCGGTGGTTTCTTTGTCCTCGGGGTTCTCGTTGGACTTCTCCTTGTCCTCGTCTTCGGAATGCATGATCTCGTCATCCTCCTCGCCCAAAGGGTTGTCATCGGGGTCAAGTCCGTGCTTCAGGCTCAGACCCTCGTCGGTATAGATAAAGGCTTCGTCGCCTTCCTCTGCGTTGTAATCCGCGCTGTGCTCCACGATCTCGTCGATCAGTGCACCCGGGTTGCAGCCCGCCAGCACAAGGCTCAGCTCCCGGATCACGCCATGCATCACGGTGTTTCCGGCTTTCTTCAGGCCGTTTGCCAAGATGCTCATGGCATCAATGTCGCCGCTGCGCACAGCTTCCAGTGCACTCTGGCCGCTGGGGCTGTCGTTCATCTTCACATAGGCATAAACGCCGTCTTTCCGGTTCTGCAAAAGGGCGTGCCCCAGCACATGCTCCGGGTCCGAGTGGTCGTGGTTCCACACCACCGGCACCGTTCGCCCGTCGTCGCCCTTAAAGGCGTCCGGTGCAATGGTCAGCCCATCGTAGCACAGGGTGTTCGCCTTGGTTGCATAGCCGGAAAAGTCATAGTCGAATTTCTTCGCCATTTTGATTTCTTAAACCTCCTTCCTCAAGATTCCGTTAAGAATCTTTCTCCCTCGCCAAAAGCCGGTCCACAGTCTCCTTGCCGCCCACCATGGCGGTGGGGTTCTGTATCTGGTCCGTGCTCTGGTTCAGGTTCTTGTTGCTCAGCTCGTCCGCCCGCGGGTCCTTCGAGGGTTTCAGGCCGATCGCCTGTCGGAACTCGTTGGAGCTCATGATCTCATTGCGGGTAAACTTGTCTGCCATCTCGGCCACCGTGCCAATGGGTGCCAGCTTGAACGGATCCCGGAAGAACAAAATGCTCTGCCGCTGGCCGCGGGCGGTCTTGCTCAGGAACTTACGCTTCATCTCGTCCACGATCGCGCTGACGATGGGCTCCACGATGCGGTTGTAGTAGTTGGTCATCGCTGCCTCGTCCGCCGTCCCGTTCATGATCTCGAGGGTAATACCCAATTGACTGTAGAACATGTTCGTCAGGTATTCGATCTGCTTCAGAAGGTTGTTTTCAAGGCTGCGGTTCAACTGTGTCACCCGTTCGGTGCCGTCCGTCCACGCGATTCCGTATTTCGAATCGCGGAGCTGGTCTTCGATCTCCTGTCGGCGCTTGTTGGCCTGCTCCCGGCGTGCTTCGCTTTTCACAACGTAGGGCAGCTGAATGATAAGGTCCAGCTTCCCCGCGCCCGCCTGCTCGTCTACAACGTCCAGAAGGCTCAGCTTCCGGATCAGACGCTGCATCGTGCTGTTCGGCTCGTTCATGATGGCGTAGAATGGGTTCTCGATCAGGGCCACGGTCTTCTTCGGCAGAACCAGCTCCTCTTTCTGCCCGGTCTTGTCGTTGTAAAGCCGCACCCGCACATGCTCGGGATACCATTCCAGCACCTTGCCCACCCGCATGGAGTAGATTTTGTAGCTGTCGCTGAGGCTGGGGTCGTAGTTCGTTTCCACCGGCACCACGGCCACCACGCCTTCGTCCAGCATGCTCATCACGATGTCCTGTACAAGGCCCCGGCCGGTCTGGTCCAGGTTTGCTTCGAGGTTCAGGCAAGAATTAAGGCCCGAGTCGATGACCGAATCAAATCGGCCATTTTCGTCGAGCCTTACATGCTGTATCGTGATGGCGCTGCAGTCCATCGAGATGCGGTTGTATACGCTGGTCACAAAGGTGCGTTCGTTCCCCCGTGTCAGCCGCACCCGGTCAGGCCGGTAACTGTACCCGCCTGCATACCCTCCAAAGTTCGGGGGAGGGTCCCGGTTCAGAAAAGCGTTCCAGGCGTGCTTCAGCCGGGAACCCAAAGTCGGATTTGTTTCCATTTTGATTTTCCTCCCGGAATCAGCTGTCTTTCTTCTTGTCGGTGTTCTGTCCGCCCACGCTGCCCGTGGCCATCGCGTTCGCAAGGTCCGGGTTGCCCAGAATGTTTGTCACCGCCTGTTTTCCGGCGTACAGCATAGCACCTTTCATCATGGTGGAAAGCGCCTGCTGTCCTGCCGTGTTGAACACCGTCTTCACGAAGGTCTGCCCGCCGTTGATCTCCTTCTTCAGGCTTTTCACGTCCCGCTGCAGCTGCAAACGTTCCCTCTGTAGTTTCAGTTCCCGGTTCGGGTCGTCCTCGCGCACGTTCGTCTGGCCGGAAAGGTCGCGGTACTGCTTTTCCATCTGCATCCGGTTGATCTGGGCCCGCAGCTCCTCGTCCGAGTAGTCGCTGACTTTCTTCTTGGACACCTTCGGAGCATACTCCGTCGCTTCGGTCCCGGTGTTTGCGCCGTCTGCACCATCTTCGCCGTAGTGCTTCTTTCCGGCAGTGGTCAGGGCGCCGTCCTTGTTCTGGTAGCGGCGCACGCCCCATTTCATGCCTTTGATGCCCCAGTGCCAGAGCTCATCCTGTCGTCTCATCTTGTCCCTCCCTTCTGCATTTTTTCATCTTCTTTTACTTTTTATTGCTTTTATCCCCATTTCCGTGCTATACTGGTTCCGTTAGTATTGTTGTGAGGAAAGGGAATTGCCATGTCAGAAACCATCATCTGCCCCGCCTGCGGTGCGCAGCTTCTTGCCGAGAATCAGAATCAGGTCATCTGCCCTTGTTGCGGTGCCAAGGTCAAGATAAACATCAATGTCAACTACAATTACTCAAAGTCTGAGCATATTGAGCGTATTGTCGATGAGGCTAAAAGTAAAAACGCGGACAATCTGAGCCGTGTCATTAACATTTTTGCCACTCCGGTTGAGGAATATCGCGCCGCAAAGGACCATCAGCGCCGCATGGAAGAACAGCAGCAGCGTATGATTGAGGAAAATCTTCGTGAAGCACAGCGCCAGTCTTATGAAAATGCTCAGCGCCGTGCGGAACGTGCCCGTGCCCGTAATGAAGAACTTTCCCGGAAGTGGAATGCCTGCGAAAAGAAGATCCTTAAATATTGCCGTACCCATCAAAAGGAAACGCTGATCGGCATTGCAATTTGCGTCGTTCTTCTGGCCTTTGGCTTTTCTGCAGCCGCCAACCATGCGAACAATAGCCGAGCCCTCGCTGCCCATCAGGCTGAACTTGCCCGGCTGAAAGACGAGGAAATCGCTGCATCGCACCTCGCCATGGGCGAAGTGAAAATGCCGGAAATTGAAATCGGTACTTATACGGATTACCGCATTGTCAAACAGGATTTGGAGAGGGCGGGCTTCACTAATATCACAACCGAACCAGTTTGTGACCTCACAAGCACCGGAAGCGGACTTTACAATGTTGTTGTCGAGGTTACGGTTGATGGCGTTCCTCGCATGGAAGTCGGTAACTGGTATCCCATCGATGTTCCCATCGTTATCAGCTATCACGACGTTGGCGACGACGCTCTCACTCCTGCGGAACAAGCGTACTCTATTGCCCAAGGCCTTCTGCATGGCAAATCGAATGATTGAAAGGAGTTTTTATGACCATTACTTGTCCCAAATGTCACAAAGAAATTCCTATTCCAGATGATAAACCGTCCGCTGTAAAATGCCCGCATTGTAAGGCGACACTTGCTATTAAATATCGGGATGATGAAAGCTCCAACGAACCAGAACAAACCGAGAAAACTTCATTCGGAACCAAAGTCAAAAATATCTGGCGGGAACATAAGGGCAAAATCATCGCGGGTACAGTCGCTGTCGTCACAGTAGTGGTAGGTGCAATTGTGATTCACCGCACAATCAAAGATTCTTCCGTTGATTCCGATGCTGATTCAGACCTTCTTCCGCCTAGTAATCCCGAACCTCCAACCACGCCTCCTGATCCATATGATCTTGCAGTCGATCCCTGGGCAACTGATGACGATGATGAATTTCCAGAAGACGATTTGTCTGATTTGGAATATTCCTCATTCTTGCAAGAAAAATGTCCGCGATGTGGCACACCGTTGTATTATGGTTTCTACACAGTCCCATGGGAAGATGGCGACAACGAGTATGGTTATTGGACTTGTTCGCATTGCGGAAAAATTGTTTACGATTGGGCAAGTGGAGATGATGACTAATCACTCAAACGCATCCCGGTTCACCTTATAAGCCACATACGCATCCATCATAGCGGCAACCGCGTCGATCTTCTGGTCATATCGTTGTTTCAGAAGCTTGCGGTTGCCGTTTGTGTCTTCCAGGGTAATGCAGTTGCCCATGGCAAATTGCATCAGTGCTTCGTCAAACAGCAGCTTCCGCTGTTCGCTCAGCTTCTTCAGCTCGCCCAACGGCACGCTCTCTGTCTTCGCACCCTGAATGACTTTCTCAATGGCATACTCGCCGTTTTCCCGCGCCCACCGCTCCACAAAGTCCTTTGCGTTGTAGGGGTCGTAGCCAAAGGCACGCACGTCGTACCCGCTGTTCTCGATGAAGGCATCCAGGTCGTCGTATACTTCCATCATGTCCAGCACCGTGCCTTCCATAATGACCAGTGTCCCCTCCCGCATGAACTCGTCATACTTCTGGCGCATGGCCTGCGGCAGCTTCGAGAGGGTGTAGCTTGTGATGTAGTCCCGTGTCTTCACGCCAAAGTAGCCGTGATCCATTGGGAACAGGAAAGTAAAGGCGCAGAAGTCGTCGCCTTGGCTAAGGTCTGCGCCCATGGCACAGGCCATCTGCCAGAAGTCCCGGTGTCGGTGCGGCAGGGTCTCCTCGTAGGGGAAGAAGTAGGTGTACCCTTCCATCGGGATGCCGAAGCGCTTGGCCAGAATGTCGTTCCGGCTCGCCGGTGCTTTTTCGGCGCGCTCCACGTCCAGCTGGTAGGCTTCGTAACTCACGGTGAGCCCCAGGTTCGGGTTCGCCTTCACCCACATCGAAGGGTCGTTTACTTCCTCGATGCTGTCCAGCTTGTAGTACCAGATGGACACATGCGGGTTGACGTAATCCCCCTTCAGGATGCTCATCAATTCCATTTTGATGGAGTCGCCGCATCCGTTGCGCACCGTGCCCTCGCTGCTGGTCGCCACGATCAGGTAGTCGTTCACCTTGCTCGAGCCCTGCTCAATGGCACCAATGGGGTCTTCCCGGATGGGGCAGCTGAGCCACTCGTCTACTGTTGCCACCTTGTCTCTCCGGCCCTGCAGCTTGTCGATGCTCATGGGGCGGATCTCCAAAAGGCTGTTGGTCAGAAAGTTCTCGATGCCTTTCTTTGTGCTGGCCAGCTTTACTCTGCCGCTTGCAGAGCCCGTCGTGTTCTGCAGGCTGCCTTCCGTCATAAAACGATAAAGAGGTCCTCTCGCCCGCGCAATTGCTGTGCGCACCGGTGAGAGGACTTCTTCTGCCTGTTTCATGGTGGGTGCTGTCGTGATCTGCTGGGTGGTGTACCCGTCCACGGAGAGGAAGTATTGCTGGATGCAGCTGTCGTACATGCTCTTTGCTGCACCGCGCGCCACGATCAGGTACTGCTTTCGAACCAATCGGTGCTTGATGCGCTTCTGCTCGTAGTGGCCGCCGTGTCCGTCCGGGTTCGGCTTGTAGACGGTGCGTTCCTCAAAGTAGTACCACCCGAAGATCTGCTCGGCCCATAGCTTAAAGGTCTCCAGCAGTTTCAGGTCCGTGCCATCCGTCAGGGTCAGCTCCCGTTCGCAGAATTTCACAAAGCCGTCCATGGCCTTATCGTCATAGTAAACGCCCGGGTTCGCGATCAAGTCGTCGATCCGGTTCATCTCCATGCTGATCTCTCTGCAAACGGGGATCTCCCCGCGCATCACGGCCTCCCGGAACCGGCCGTAGTAGATCGGCGTCGCCGTGTTCGAGAGTGCCATTTTGAATTTTCCTTTCGTGTATGAACTCTTATTCGCCAACAATAATGCCGTTTTCTACTAACGCATCCGGGTTCATGATTACACAGGGCACAACGCCGATTACATCCGTTGGTGCACAGGTCGTAATCGTTCCGTTTGCATCAACAGAAAATTCGGATTGCGCGTCTGATGTGACAGTTCTCGTCCTCCAAGGTGCAGGCGTTCCGCTCTGCTTCAAGGTAAGTGTTGCTGCGGAGCCGTCATAGTAGCCAAGCTTTGAGCCATCCTTGTAGATGCTCAAGTTTTCTGCGCCGCCAAGCTCAAGGATACTTGGAAGAAACACCTTGCATGGTAGTCCGTTTTCTTTCGTCTGTACCTGCCAGCTTCCATCTTCCTGCTTTTTCGCGTAAGGAATCTTGACTTCCTTAATATACTTTGCAGCATTTCCGTCTTTGTCGATTCGTCCAAGAAACGTACCGTTAAGATAGGTGTCGATGATGCCTCCTGCGTATTGGCAATCGTTTCCGTTGGCTCGTGTGGAGTAGATCGTGTTCAGCACCAGCCACACGCCATTGCAGCTTTCGTCGTAAAGATTCGGGTTCGGGTTTCCTTTGTAAGCAATACGCCATACGCGCTTATTTCCATTGATGTCCATCTTAATGGTGCTGCCTACGCTATACCATCCAAGCGGCGTGCGCGGGTCATCTGTGCCAATGATGTGTCCCGTATCGTCCACCAGCGCGTCTTGCGGCAAAATCATGCAGGGGCGGACACCGCAAGAAAACCCGCTGACGTCGCTATAAGCGCTATCGCCGTTTGACTCAATATACCAGACATTCCAGTTGAAGACAGCGCATGGCGTTCGCGACCACCATGCAGCAGCTTCTTCGCCAAAATACGCGATTTTGCTGCGGCTGTTAAAGTAACGGAGCTTTGCGCCTTCGATTGGCATATTGCTGGAAGCGGTGTCAACAAATCCAACCTCCGTCATGGATAGCAAAAAGACCCATGCCCGCAAATTTCCGCTGGATGCGGCACTGGTGTTGTTTTTGGCGATATACGGTATTGTAGCTACTTTTATCAGTTTTCGGACATTTGCGTCGATGGCGTCGTGAAACGTCGTATTGAGGTACTGCAAAAGCGAGGAATTGACAAACAAGTTGCTTCTACTGTCAAATTTCATTTTTGTGTAAATATCCTTCATCAGCAGCCATGTCCCGTTGCAGCTTGCATCATACATGCTGCCGGGCAGGCCCTGGTGTACCACCAGCCAGTCGTAATCCGTGCCGCCCACCGCAATCTTGACGGTGCTACCCACCGCCAGAGTGCCCAGCGGTGTGCTGCGCTGGTACCACAGCCGGGCGATGCCGCCGGTCAGAGTATACACTTTTTCTGCCGCAATTGCCTTGCCGCCTGTCAGAGTATACAGCTCTTTGATCGGCAACGGTCCATCAGATGTCATGATATATCCATTGCTCATATTCAACTGTCCTCATTTACAGATGCAGCAGTTGCAGACTCTGCGCAGGTAATCCACAGCGTGCCATTCGGATAAGAACTAAGATCACCAGGAGGCTCTGTGGTGCTGGTCACAATGCAAGTCGGCGCAAACCCCAGTGCCGTGGTGATTTTATCGGCCGTCAGACTATAAGGTGCAGCGCCGGATAATTTACCATTTTCATCAATGGTGAGGTTATCTCCTACTTTGACGCCGCCAAGAATTGTTGGCGTGGCAACTGGCAGCTTCAGGTCCTTCAGTGCTTTTCCAACTGCCTTGGCGTCTGCCGGAGCGCCGTCCACGGTCAGAGTTTTGTCTGTGCCCACAATGGCCTTTGCATCCTGCAATGCTTTTGCCGTTGCTTCCTCGCTCGCCTTTGCATTCTGTTCCGATTTTGCAGCAGCGCTTGCGCTTCCTGCAGCACTTGAAGAACTTCTCGAAGCCGCATCGGCATAATTTCCTGCAGCCGTTTTGGAGCTCTCTGCCGATTTGGCATGATCGTCCATCTGCTGCAGCACGGTCCCGGCATGAACGGTCAGTTCGTTCTTCATCTTGCTCAGGAAGTCTACGATCTGCGGCTGGTTGCCTTCCACGTCAACTTCCAGGCCTTCCAGCACGCTTGCCGCGCCAAGGGTCGTGTGATACGCCTTCTGCACCACGTCGCTGCTGTCGGTTGTGAAGCAGTTCACCACAAAGAGCACGGTGCCCTTCGTCATCACGGCATCTGCGGCCACCACCCAGACAAAGCTGAAGGTGTCCGTGTCCACGGTCTTCTCGCTTACCGTGAAGTAATTCACCTCACCATCCGCATTTTGATAATTGATCCGGATCTGAAAGCTCGAAAGGTCGCTCCCGTGATAGTATCGGTTCATGCGGAAGCGTACCCGGTTCACGTCCTTGTCGCCTTCCACGCCCAGCACGACGCCCCGCTCGGGGACGGTGATGATGCGCAGATGTTCGTCAATGAGAAACGAAAGCTCGTCGTCGCTCTCGGTCGTTTCCGCCGCCAGCAGTTCGTCTACCGTCGCCATTCCATCCCCCTCTTTCAGTTTTCGTCGCCGCCAAGCCCTTCCAGACTTGTTCCGGTCCCAATGGTCGTTCCGAATGCCTGTTCAATGGTGCCGTCAGCATCCTTTTTCACACAATATACCGTAAACCGCACCGTACCTTTCGACGACACCACGTCTTTGCCCACCACCCAGGTGAACCGTATGGCATCCTCACTCACGGTCTTGTCGCTGGTCGGGGCAATGCCGCGTTCACCTTCAGCGTTGTCGTAATGTACCTCGATGGCAAAATCCGAAAGGTCGGTCCCACGGTAGTAGCGCGGCATCCGAAAGCGCACCAGATTCACGTCTTTGTCGCCTTCTACACCCAGCACTGTCCCGCGCTCCGGCACCGAAATGAGCCGGAAGTCCTTGTCAATGACAAAGCACAGTTCTTCTTCCTCCCGGTTCGGCTCGGCCATGCTGGCCAGCACATCTTCCACACTTGCCATCACGTCACCTGCTCGATCAGTACCGGGTTTGTCTTCATGCGGGTCTTGCCGGTCTGGCCGATCAGCTGCACCTTGAAGCTCCTACCGTCGGTCACTTCGTCCGGCACCATGCACTCAAAGTCCGCGTTCACAGCCACGGCATGTTCGTCGTTGAACACCAGCACCTTCTTCGCATAGAGCCAGTCATTGTCCGCAATCTTCAGCCGACAGCGCAGATATCCCTTGCTCCCGGAGATGATGCCGCCAAAGTCGCCGTCCTTGCGCAGGGTCTGCCCCTCGACGGTAAATGGTAAAGTTCGCATTACTTCTCCTCCTTGTCGCACATCACATACAGCCGCCATTCCAGTTCGCTGATCTGGTTCTTGACGGCCTCCATCACAGTGCTCGACTGCGGCGGGTCAAACAGCATCCGCACCTTCAGCGCCACATAGCTTTTCACTGCCTCGACGTTCGGGCAGTCCGCCATGAACTCGCTCCATGTCGCCGTCGCGTCGCCGATGGAAAACCCGCCCGCCGGGCCCACGCCCATCTGGTTCAGGATCATCAGCACACTGTTGATGTGCATGATAAGGTCGGTATCAAAGGCCGTGTACTCCTCGGTCAGACCAAGGAGCTTCTTTACCGAGGTCAGAATGCTGTCCATCATTTATCTCCTTTTAGTCGTGGATGCACACGTTGCCCCACTTCTTGTAGGCATCCAGATAGGTCTCGCCCTTGTCGCCGTTGTGGGTGATCTCGTAGTACATGCCGTCTGCCACGGTCGTGCTCACCAGCGCCTTCCAGTTCTGCAAAGTCTTCGAGAACCATACCACATAAACATCGTTCAGCGTCAGCTTCTTGCCGTCCGTCACGTCCACATGCTCGTTGAAATAGTCCACCACCAACTGGCGTGCATAGGTCATAAAATCGCTCTTGTTCATTTTTAATTTCTCCTTCTTGCTGTGTTCTTCCTTCTACGTTATACTAAAGCGCAGAAAGGAAGTGTTATCATGGAAATCGTTTCGATTGTCATCAGCATTCTCAGTCTCGGGTTGTCGATTACCCTTGCAGTCAGAACCTATTTGAAAGAACGTGAATCCTATTCTGCTGACGTTATAGATTATCGCAGCTTTCAAACCGAATCCCAGTTTTTATTCTGTTTTAGCAACACTTCGTCTTGTCCACTGACAATAATCGGCATCAAGTATGATGGAATAATTTGCTTGCTCGAGCCCAAAGCGATCGAAACCAGGCGCGGAGTCCCCGTGCGGATGACCGCTGAGTTTCCTCTTTGCATTCCTGCTCATGGAGCGCAGTATACATACGTTCTTTTTCCCGGCGCAGGAGTTCCGCATAAGCAGCTAACTCCCGGAACAGTCGTGAACTTTCAAATCCAGACCACTCAGAGCCTTTCACAAAGAACCGTAATTCTTTCGCATACGGGGTATTATCTGCATAAAGAGTTGTACCAGTGAGCTCAAATTTCTTGGCAAGGCGCTTTTTCAGGCCCAGCTTCTTGAACGCTTTCCACTCATCGGAAGACATCCAGAAGCTGACATAACAGCCTTCTTCTCCGAAAGCAGGTTCAATTTTCAGACCCGGATAAACGGCATTATTCTTCATGATCCATCACATTTCCGGCCGCAATGGCTGCGTTTGCCCAGAACAGCGCTTCGTCCAGTTTGGTCAGTGCCAGGCTCCGTTCCCTGCTCGGCGTGATACACCGCACCATGTGTTCTGCTTCCTGCATCTTTATCCGCAGGTTTGTGCTGTGGGCTGCTTCTTCCACGTTAAATTTTCGTACAGGGTACATCTCATTTCCTCCATGGGCAGGTGTCGCCCGGTCTGCGTTCTGCAAATGCCGGCTTCAGGATGCTGTCATCTCCGTAGTGGATGGCCTTGTGTGTCCGGTCACTCACGCAGACAACATTCTCCGGGTCAAGCAGGGCATCCGAGTGCTCCAGCACGTCCTCTTTCGTCAGCGGGTTCAAGTGGTGGATAATAATGCGTGGTCTTATGGGCTTACCGTTCCGTATCACCCAATCTGTGATCTCGTGGTCAGCACATGCCAAATCGCATCCGCCGTCCCGCACAATGATCTTGTCCCGGAACGCCCGCCACTCTCTCGACTGGTAAAAGTCCTGGTTCAGATACCGGTCAAAGCCAAAAGTATCGTATCCAACCGTACCGTGCAGCTGCAAATAGTGGAAACGGTCTTCAAAGGTCGCATACTGGCAAAGCTCAGAGTATGTCTTCCTGTCCATATGCTCAGTACCCAATACACCAGCAGACCATGGCAAATGCCGTGCAGATCATCGAAAGACAAATCAGCTTACCGTGCAGGTTCTCAAGACCTTCCATTTCGTCATGGCAAGCACACACAAATGTAAAGATCAGTGTACACCAGCATCCGAACCCGCCGATCCGCTTATCAATGATCCTTGGGAGTCCAACCGCGATGGCCGTCAGAAGCGACAGAATACTCGGAGGCAGATACCACCAGTACCGCTTGCTTGTTGGTTGTTCTCGGTCCGTAAGAATACACGCCAGCTGAAGCCACGGCAGTGCTGCCATCAGCCAGAAGCAAACTTTTTCAAGCCCAGTCATTGCCGTCGTCCTCCTCGTCCTGTCCGTTATACACCCGCATTGCCTTGATGGCTTCGGCGTATATTTCTTCGGTATTCTTTGCCGCCTGCAAGGCTTCTGTCTTCGCCCTCAGAAGTTTGTTTTCTTCTTCCAGTTTTTCTTTCTCCAGCTCCGACTTGAATGTAGCCAGTTTCAGAAAATGGGTCGTCTCGGCCGAGGAAGCAGTGCCTTCCCGCAGCCGCTTTTCAACCAGATCCATCGCCAGAGAGATCATCTGGTTTTCTCTCGCCTCCGGAGACAATGCCGGCCGCATTCCGACATCCTCGCCAGATGAGACCTTTCTTGTCTTCATGCGTTTTCATTCCTTTCGGGCGGATCCGTGTTACCGGGTAACCGCCTCATATGTTTTCTCGAAGATGTCGGGCTTGCAGGGATAAATTTCACCCTTGATGCCCTGGATCACATAGTCACCATAATTCGCATGATGCCAGCCTTCGAGCGTTTTAATGTCGGCATTCGTATCATGTGCGTGATAAAAGCCGGTACTCTGTCCGTGCAGAATGATGTCATTCTTCGCAACGGCATCCGTGAACCAGTCCGGCATATTGTCGATGCCGAGCTGAAATGCCTCGATCACAACAGGCTTCTTTCGAAATTTCATCGTCATCCTCTTTTCGAGTTTTGTCTTTTTATTCTCTTTCGTACGGGTTTATCGTCATTTCTATCAACTTTCGTGCCGCTTTTGAGCACTTTGTGTTGACTTTGAACGACTTTTGCAATACTTTTCTGCACTTTTAGCTTTTGTAAAGGCTTATGGGAGCTGTTAGAGAAAATGTTTTCATGAAGGTAAAGGAGAAATCATGATGCCGTAAAACCCAAAAAGCAAGCCATTTGAAAGGAGGTGTCAGAACACTATCCCATAAGCCCTTACAAAAGCCTCCGATTTAGGTCCACCGCGAATTATCAGACAAGTGTTGATGATTCTTGGATTACAGCCTAAATCGGAGACAGTGCGCACAACCATAGCTAGTTGATTCTGTCAATTGACGAAACTCAATCTGTAAGCTATACTCATGTTGAGAGCAACCATCGAAGGAGAAGTCGATGAAAGGAGATAACTTTTAACAGAACGGAGGTGAATCAAATGACAAATAACAAATTTAAGCGCAGAAATTCTACCGTATCCAATCGGTCTTCTGCCAAAAGCGTACCGCCGGTAAACCTCGACGGCATCACCAAAGCACTCTCTACTCTCGTAGAAAGTGATGCATTCAAAGCTGCTGAAAAAGAAGCAGCCGCTATCAGAGCCGCCAGCTACTAACAGCGGCGGAGAAACCAGTCTTGTGCTATCAACGCAGGGCTGGTTTTTATTTATGGTTGCGCGCTTTATTTGGAAAAATCAATACTCAGGCCAAGGCTACACCCAAAACCCAAATATCAATTTTACCCCCGGAGAAATATCAAAGACCGGCGCGATTTAGGGAGGGGGTGGATTTTTCAGACCCCTCCCCCCTGTCTAAACGTTCTGTTTAAGCAGCGTTGTCACCGTTTTCACTGTCGGGAAGGGTCTTTTTGACCTTCCGGTACAGGTTCAAAGGATCAGCTTTGATGATCTGATCGATTGCCTGCTCAATTTCATAAGCATTTTCGTTATCAGACAGCTGATCCGAGGTGTACGCGAGCCGCGCAAGGAGCCCGCAAGAGTTGTAGCCGTGGTCACAGTCAAAACGATACCACTGATCGAACTGGTCGTGCGGATCATAAGGATTATCGACCGTAGTAATGAAACAACGAACCATAATTTTCTCTTCCTTTCGACCTTATTTGTTCAGTGCATCGTAAATCGTGGACTTCGGAACGCCGCAGGCTTCAGCAATCTGCTCGTACGTATATCCGCCGTTGAGCATTGCCTTTGCTTTACTCAATTTGGCAGACGAAAGCTTTGCTGTTGCTTTCGGCATTGCCCGCTTGACAATTTCGGTTGAATCAGAAGAATTCAAGAACTTTGTCAGCAGCGAATCAGAAATCGCATGCTTCTGAACAGCTTCCCATTCACGATCACTGAAGATGATCTTGGTCTTACTGCTGTTGGCTCCGACCTGTTCACGTGCGCGCTGCATCTCGACACTTGAGATCTTCTTGATTTCTTTCTTGTCGTCCTTATTGTTGTAGTCCAGGCCACGAGCTTCAACGATAGCCTTGATTTTGGAGTTTGCGATGATCATTGCACGGCGCTCTTTCGGCTTATTGGCCAGAACAGCCTGATACTTCTCGTTCAGGGACGCCACTTCTGCGGCATACTCCTTGGCTGCTGCCGGGTCACGCTGGATGCCCTTCATGTTGACGGATTCCTTGCGTGCCTTGTTAGCCATTGCCTTCAGAGAGTTAGAAAAGTCTGCATACAATACTTCCTGCGGGGTTCCGGTCTTCGAGGACATAAGCGTACGTGCATCATCTGTTACTGAAATCAAGCTAACCTCAGTCTCTGCATTGTGCTCCTTCCCCTGTTTGTCCTTGTAGACACGGCCACTCTCCTTATAGATAGGTTCGCCCGTCTCTTTGTCAATACGAACGCTACCACGACGTTCGGGAATGCGGACAGTCTGCTTACGACGGGACAGCAGGGTAGATGCACCGCCATACTTCTCGTATGTGTTACCTTCCTCATCTGTAAGCGTTCTGATCTGGTACTTACGTTTCAGTTCCTGAATGCCGTTCTCCCTCTCCGAGCGCTTGTAATCCAGCTTGTGCTTCTCAGCATCGATAACAACCATCGAGTGACGTACTGCACGCTCCAAATCTTCGGTCGGTGCTCCGCGCAGTGTCATGTCAGTAATGAGATTGGAGATGATACCCATCTCTTTCTGCTTCTCATCCTTCTTCATCAGACGCACGTTGTTCGGGTTGCCTTCCGGAACAGCATAGGCCGTCTTCGGGTCAAAACCCTTCAAGCCGGGCAGCGGATCAGTCGAGTTGATACGCACCTTGTCACTCATAGGAATTGCCATGACCGTGTCGCCATCGAAGTCTGCACCAGACAGGCGCTCAGCCACCTTGGAACTGATACCGATTGCATCGCGGACATTACCGAGATTTGCTTTGCCACTGGCATTCTTGTTGTTTACCGTGACAATCGGAATCTCAAAGGTGCCAGCATGAGGATAGCGAACCAACGCAAGCTGGGTACCATTCTCATATGTAGGGCAGTAAGCTTCAGTCTCCTTGATCTTGTCCAGAGGAAGGATGACTTTCGTTGCCTGACCGGGAAATGCCGATGCCTTCAGCGTCATGGATGTGCCATCGCACTTCTCCGCGAAGTCCATCAGCATCTTTTTCTTGACGGTCGGGTTCGTGTAGTGCATGATCTCGTCGTACTCAGCCTTATAATCGGCCATGGTGAGATCAAGCTGCTTCTTAATCAGCGGCAGGGGCTGCTTAGAAAGAAACTGAGATGAAACGCTCTTGGACATATCGTCCCAGTCGCCTTCCCACTTCAGTTTGTTGATGGGAGAAAGATGCTCTTTACCATCTTTGCCAACATAAGTGCTCTGACCTTCAGCAGTAATGGCTGCGCCAAACGGATTGCCCGGGTCGTTCTTGATCTCTTTGAAGACCTTCATCTTAGGCGTACCAGAAGGTTTGTTCGTGTTGAACACAATGTCCACACCATCCGGCATATTGTCGGAATACATGGCCATGCCCTTCAGATAGTGGCTGTTGTCCACCATGATACGAACCTGAGCATAATGGGAATTGCCCAAATCTAGATCAGGCACACCACGGCGAATCTCCATGACGCCGTCCTTTGCAAGACCGCCTTCATCGCCATAGCAAACGGCAACACGCTTTGAGTCTAAGCTCGAGGGAGGCTGCAACTGGCGAAATGAACTGCCACCATCATCAGAATGATAGTCGCCCAGAGACTGAATATCGCCCTGATGCTTATAGGCATAACTCTGATCGTATTCCGGCTTTGCCAGAACAGTGATGTTGGTCTGCTGACGGAAGTTGGTAGGCTGCTTGATGCCGACACCGTAACGCTTGTAGCCATGTTCTGCTTCCAGAATATAAATGGCCTCGTCCATCTTGCCTTCCGATACGCCAAGGGCCAGGTTTGTGCCCTCAGAGACATCGATCATGCCCTTCTTGTCAACTTCCTTTTTCAGGGTCTCGGCGATCTTCTCGGCCTGATCCTTCTTAGTACCAACGCCGTTCTTGTACATAGAACGGACCGTTGATTCAGGAAGCCCCAGCTTCTGGCCGATTTCCGTCCAGCCCATGTCAGGGTTTTCCTTCTTCAGCTTCTGAATATCATCCCACTGCTGCGCCTTGCGGTCATGACCAGCTTTGGTTTTGGCAACACGGAACTCTGTGGCTCCGAGCTTATAATCGTCGGGCAGGGTGCTGTTGATAGCATCGAGGATTTCGCCTTCCGCCATACCTTTATTCTTCAGCTGATCTACGCGAGACAGGAAGTCGCCAGAATGCTGATACGGTGTCTCACCGCTGCCCCACGGATAGCGGCCAGAATGGCGTTTTGTGCCATAATGCTCCAGTGTATCGCCTTCGCCGCCATACTCGATGCCAAAGTAGTTCTTCAAATCTTTCTCAACCGGGTTCATCATATCAGCACACTCCCATTCTCAGCTTTGCAATGATCGGATCAAACTCACGAATTTTGTCCATAATCGGATTGATGTCATCAGGGCCAGGATTCGCGATGAGAATATCATCGGACTGGTAGATGCGGTTCTCGATCTGGATTTTCTCAGGTTTGATTCGGTATTCGAGGCAGAACAGTGCGTCATAAATCAGCAGCTGCTCCATGTGTGCCGGAATTGCTCCGGTCTTCAGGTCGTGAATTCTGAGAATATCATCTCGGAAGCAAATAGAATCTGCCGTTCCGAAGCAATTGTCAGAATAGTACAGAACCTGCTCGGGCGTCATACGGAAGCCGATAGCATCGTTGACGTAATTATTCAGGGTTTTCTTTGAACGGGGAAGCTTTTGGCCAAGTTCGATGCACTTTGCTGCGAACTCGTGCAGTTCGGTGCCTTTCTGTGTGGCCATGAAATTGGTATAGACAACAGCAAGTTTGTCAGGATCATAATTGATCCAGTTGTACTTACTAGCGCTGAGAAAAGCGTGCTGTCCTCTCAGACGCGAATGATCGTTGAAGGTCATTCAGAATCTCCTCCTTATTTTCCGGGCAAATGAACGCTGCATAGCTCATCTGATTCATCAGGTTCACATAGTAATCCTGATTCGGCCGATGAGGCGCATTTGCAGAACGCTTGCCTTCAAGTGCTGCCCACCTGTCACGATACAAAACTAAGAGGTCAGGAATCCCCTGAATCTCGTTCGGATCGATGTGCAGGACGATGCAGCCCGGGAAGCGTTCTTTGAGTTCTCTTACCAGGTTTGTCTTGAATCGGTTTTCCAGCATAAAAATCTCCTCCAAAAAGAAAGAGGAGTAGCACGTTTGGGACGCACTCTCTCCTCTCCATAAAAGGGGCAGTATTTTTCACGCGGGTCAAAACAGCCCAAAACGGGCGTAAACGGATAAAAACGGAAATTTTGACTGCAAAAGAAAAAGACGCGGATTTCTCCGCGCCTCTTATCTCTAAAATATCATTCGGGTCGGTGCTCACAGAAGAACAGGTACCAGTCTGGCACGCCCGCTTCCAGCATTCGGCCATCGTCATACTCAAACTTTCCGTAATCTTCACTCAGTTCAAGGTTTGACGACTCATACTCATCCAGCTTGATCGGATGATTGATCTCATCTTCTGTCTTTGTAATGTCACACTCTCTGCAAGTCCAGTATCCTTGCACCTCTTCGGTCATCGACCTTCCGCACTCGCACACGGGAATCTTCGTATGCAATTCTACGAACTCGTTTGCATAGCAGGTCACAGGATTTCCGGCAGCGTCCGTAGTGGTCCATTCTTCAAAGCCATCGTCATTGATAAAGCGGTTCATATAAGCCATCTTTATTACCTCATAAGCATCTAATCGGTGTGTACAACGGTTATCTCGAGTATACAACGCTGGTTGGGTTCTTACAAGTTTTTCGCCTTGAACTTTTCGTGAATTTTAGCTTCTGCCCACTTGCCCACTTTTTTCGCCTAACTATATATAATATTTTTATTTTTTTATAGTGTAAATAGAAATAAAAGTGGGTTTTTGGGCAGAAAAGCATTTTTCTTCAAAAATATAACGTATTTACGTGTTATTTTCTTCAAAAACCGTGCCCACTTTTGATTTGAAAAGTGGGCAAAAAGTGGGCAAATGGCCAGAAATTGTGAAAATTCTGTGAACAAAACGCCCGATTTTCTATCCTAGAATAGAATTTCACGATTTTTGCACCTCACTGCCCAGAAAAAAGTGGGCACGAATTTCAAAAGTGGGCAAAGAAAAAAGACGCCGAACAAATCGCCGACGTCCTTTACTTTTTATTCACCGCGCCATTCCATTATAATATTTGACGGATTCGCATAATAATCTTTTGTTCCATTTGCTGTCACAAAACGGATGGATGCATAGCCCTTTGCGGCATAATACTCATAGAAGTCAATATAGCCTTCCATTAGAATATCCCCACCTGGTGTATAAAGCCATCCATAATACGGAGATTGCTGCCCTGAACTAACAAAAAAGCCTTTATCTTCTAGCATCCCCCAAGAGGTTATAGTCCCGTTAGTTTTTTCGTCCACATTAGACGGAGTGACCGCACCACATGAAAGAGCAATAGAGGTTACAAGTCCTAAAGTGACTATGCCGGTAAGAATTTTTTTCATCATCGCATTCTCCTTTCTGTACAAAAAATATCATATTCTCTAGCTGCTGTCAATGCCAATTTTCATCAGCTTATCATCCCCTCTTTCTCTGCTCGATTCAAATATTCAGCTGCCGCATAAATGAAATTTCTCGGAGAGGGCGGTCTATTCAACGGCATACCCATCAGTTTCTCCATAACAGGACACTGCTCACGCCATGCGATTCCAACAGCTCTACGAATATCATCGTCAAGGCGCTTCTTATCTCGACCGTATTTGCTGCTGAGATAGTCATAACAGCCAATCAGTCCACCTGAATGCTCCTCACTTGCAGCGTCGATCGCATCGCCAAGCATATTGAAGCCGATCAGCCACGGCCCGATATTGAATGACCGTAAAAGGTCGCGTGTCTGAGTTCTCACCCGATCATCTCCCTTCAAAACCGCACCATGAACGCCGTAATCACACCGCATCCAAGAACCAACATGCTCTTCAAAATATCTTTCCCGGGCACAGTTACATGCAGGACTCTCCCCTCTCGCCTAGTGCGGACGCCAATCTTAAAGCCACTCATAAATGCGTGCGCGTACAGGCAACACATCAAAACAGCGAGCAGAAATCTCATCATGTGGGCATCTCCAATCCTTCTCGGATGTCGTTTTTGATATACTCAGTCTCGCCAAGGGTCTTACGCCACTGAATAATTGCCCTATCCAAAGCAGCTTTTGATACACCGTCATTCCTCGCAAAGATTAGTGACTGAGAATATGACCAACTCCCATCGACATAACGTCCTGCCAAAATATTAGCAGCATCGGCCTCGTCAATCTTCATGAACGAACCTCCACGTCCGGCAGAATATCCGTATGGAAATAGAGCTTGTAGTGGTACGGATCAGTATGGGTGCCGGTAATATCCTCAACAACATACATCGTGTATTCATTCAAATACACATAGTTCTTCTTGTATTCGTTCGGGCCGGTCTTCACGGTGCAAACCAATTCGCTGTGGCCGTTGTTTGAGATGGACATAGCACCTTCCATCTCAAGAACAACTTTGTCCGTGCGAGCGTTGTAGACAGTGATTCGCCGCTCCGCTTCAAAGTAGTCAGCCTGTTTCGAGAGGTTCTGGTTCACCTTGTCGGCTTCAGAGCACCCGCACAGGCACCCCACCAGCATCATCAGACATACAAAGACACAAATAATACGGTTTTTCATAGTTACTTCTCCACACTTTCCTTTCTCGTCTGGTCATCTTTCGGCCAGAACGTGTAAATATCATCGAACACCACCGGAATCTTGTTCTGCAGCTCCTTCAGCAGCGGACACATAAGCTCCCGCATCTGAGGATGAGCCGCCACAGGAGTACGCAGCTTGAAGATGTTGCGCCACTCCCGGTAGTTGGCAGTCACGACGATCTCGGTCTTCAGGCACAGGGGCAGCACACAGCGAGCCTGTTCGGGACGCATACCGAGTGCGATCATATCCTTATAAAGGATTTCCGCAGATTCGCAGGAATCAAGCCAAGTGCTGCCAGGCGTATATTCTGCGCTTTCACATTTCTTGTCAGTGTCGGTCACATCAATATAAAACGGCCGAATAAAGCTCAACTCCCCGCCAAACTTCTCTCCAGCATAGTTGCAGTACCGGGTGCTCTCCTGCGCAAACGAAGCAATGCGGTGCCGCACCAGCTCATTGGCAATGGCCCGGTCACAGGTAAACAGTACGGACAGCTGCGAATGTTCCAGCATAGCCTCATGCCCCTGCTTCACCAGAAAGCGCACCAGCTTCTTCGCCGACTCACCGTCCGGCGTGATCTTGTCCTCACTCTTGTAGCAGACCCGGGCCACCCGCTCGATCTGCTGCAGCTCCTTGATGCCGCCCTCAGAAATATCAGTGAGGATTTCGTACTTAGGTTCAATGATTTTCATAAAAAGTCCCCCATAATATCAATGTCATTCAAAATAGCGTCAATTAGTTCGTTCAAAAAAGCAACCAGACGGTAAGGCCAGCTGTTCAAAATCCTTTGATGTTTTTCCTGTTCCTGACGAAAATGCTCATACTCTTGTGCTCTGTTCCAAGCAGTATACGGGTCTTGCATTTGTATGCTGTCAATAAGTATCCTGTTAATTTCATAGCTTACATCAAACGGAATGTAGTCTGCATACAGAATTTCTTCCTCAGCATGAGTATCATGGCCGGCCATGTAGTCCCGAATATCTCTTGCACTGTACGCTCCAGCCTTGGCCATTGCGCTCAATGCTCTGGAAAAGTGCTCAAAGTTATCCATCTGGTGTACCTCATAGCAAAATCCTAAACCAGATAAACCACAGCAGTTTCAGCGTGAATGCAATAACAATAGCCCACGCGCAAATAACAACGGTCGTTCCAAACACATGTCCAAGGAACACACCGAGCTTATGCCAAACATCAGGTTTCATTATTACTCGTCTCCCATGAATTCTTTTAGAATCTTCTTCCATTCAGTCTTCAATAGCGTTTTCAATTGGTTTAGCGAAAGTTCATTTGCAACATAATAGTACATCATCCATTCTCTAAAACGTTCCTTCTCGGTCACATTGTGCTCTTGCAAAAAATCATTTATTATTTGATCGTATAGTCCGCTCACGTTTTACACCTCCTCACAGCATCCACCCGGCACTCCGCAGCGTTCAGCTCAAAAATGGCTGCATCCACAAATTCCGGGTCGCAGTTCTCAAAGTGGTTCCGAGCCACCTCCAATGCCTGCAAAGCTTCCCGCAGGGTGTTAACCGTCGTCGGAATCGGCTCCATGCGGAATATTTTTTTGACATACTCAGCGATTTTTCGCAGCATTTCTACACCTCCACATCTTTGTGACCTGACGAGCCGTGAGCCAGCCTTCAACATCATCATGGCCAAGTAGTTGCTTACCCATCACCTCGATAAGCCCCTGCTCAGCTCCATAACTTCCGGAGAGACTAAAAGTTCCATGAAAACAAATAGCATCCCACATACGCTGACCTTCCGAGTTATACACGACAATTTGCTCGTTGTAACCGCCGAGGTACTTCGGGTCATACGTATGCGGAACCTTAGCGTGCTTCAGCAGAATATCCAGCTTCTGCATCTCGGTCATGTGGTTCCAAACCCGGAGTTTCCAGGTTTTCTTAGACATGTTTCTCATGCATATTCTCCTTATAAAAATAAAGGGCCGCAGATTTCTCTACGGCCCTCGCCTTAGTGATTAGTTCAGATTAACGTTCCATAAAGTCTTTATCTACTAAATCATATTCCACATCATGGTCATTGGAATTGCCGATAAATATCGAAAACGCTTTATCAAGGTCTGCGAAGTCACACACTGCAATTTCATTATTAATGAATGCAGGCGAACCAACCAAAGCCTCGCACATGCGGTCACGAAATTTAGCCATTTCCTCAGGATTTTTGCATTTGATGTTCAGAACAATCATAGTTCATACCTCCAAAAATATAATTCTGAGACTAATCATCTCATAATAGAGGCCGTTATTTTCGCGTCTTCTCCACAAACTTCACCGGCTTGTTACTACCTTCCCGTGTGCACTCTGTCAAACACTCATTGCAAGGCTCGTCAGTTTCCAACACCTTGAAGTTCTTGCACTTCGGGCAGTAGGTCGCATAGTCCACTTCGCGCATCCAGTCATTCATCGGATTTCACCTCTTTAACAACGGCGTTATTTCTGCAGCACGGACAAGTCATAACTGTCCAGTCATACATATGCGTGTCGGCCTGTCTCATCTCATCCCATCTGCTGACCGGGATTCCAAAATGTGCACCGCAGTTATTGCAAACAACAGAAATAAGTTTTTCATGAACAATACCGCTATCTTCCGAGTTTTCCGATTTCACTTTACTAAGAAACCTATCATCCAACTCCGGATGCGTCTGGCGCTGGTTCAAAGCCCAGAGCAGGTTCCAGCAGGCAGCGCGCAGATGGTCTTCATCGTCCATGCCGACCATGTACTTCGCCAGATGACGTGCAGCACTGTCCAGCAGCGAATGCAGCGGGATACCCTTGTCCACGTTGTGCTCGCCGTACTTCAAAGCACCTTCTTCGCAGTGCTTGCTGACCTCCATGATGCCATACCAGGGCAGAAGATCCATTCTCCCCTTCCCTGCGTGCATATCGCGCTTAGCACCGGTTTCAAATTCGGTGCGATCTCCAGAATCTTTAATCATTTGCTTCACCGTAACTTTCTTTGAGCATAATCGCTTTACAAGTCAGAGCCATAAAGTGCACAAACTCGGGGTCGGAATTAACTCGTCGGATAATTTGATTGGCCAGCTCGTCCTTATTTGCGTAGTCCAGCATCTCTAATTCGATCTTTTCTAATTTGTCACTTGCTTTCATTTCAAAATCCCCCAAATCTGCTCCGGCGAGCGAATGTAGAACCAGCCGTATGTATAAGTATCTTCCCGCTTCTTCGTAAGCTCTACACCGATGAATTGCCCCAGTCCGCGAATCTGAAGAACTCCCTGAAATCCCGGTTCGGTCGGCTCCTTCGTCATATAGTTGGCCGTCGTAGAGTTCTGACGAGTCGGCTCAAACTTCTTGACCGTTTTGCATCTGTTTTCCAGCATCCTTACAATCCGCTTAATTGTCTTCTTCGACGGGTTACACATCGGTCTGCCCTCCTTCATATTTCAGGAGAACCCCATATTCATCTCTTATAAACAGCACTTTTCCAGACTTTAATGCGTCGATATCTTTATCCGTGATCCTGAAATAGCTATTGCCAAATAAAGACTGATTCGGGCATACGTCGAGCAAATCAATTGTCTTAAGCGTTTCGTCAAACCAGCTTTCAATTGCTTCCTTTGTAACACGGCACGCCCGATTATTTCCTTTGCACCGTCCATTCTTCATATAACCGGGGCAATTCTCATAGGCCATAAATATCACGCTCCATAAAATTTTCGTTCATTGAATTTCTTTTTGCCGTTCAAGGCTCGCCCAATTGCCAAATCAATACCTGCCCGTGACTTCAAATGATAGAACCAGAGATCCTTGTAAGGTGTGTTCAGCCTGTCAATACGCCCAGATGCCTGCTCCATGACCTTATAGGAGTAATTCTGAGAGTAAAATATAATGGTGTCGGTTTTGATGCAGTTCCAACCTTCTGCGCCAGCGTTATACTGCACAAGATAGACCCACTGCTTACCTTCAGGAATCGGCTGATGCTTATGACCGTTCCACTGAGCTACTTCCACGCCTGCGTCATAGGGCAGGTTCATGAGAATATCCAGCTCGTAGTCGAAGTTGTAGAAGATGATGACTCTCGGATGGGTCATGCAAATATCAAGCACCTCTTGCTGTCTGCTCGGGTCAGTGTTTACGAGTTTCCGCAACAGATAACAGAACTCGCTTGCCGTTTCAATTGGCCGATTCTCATAAGGATTCCAGCGAGACTTATGGATTTCCTTATACTTTGCACGGTCAAAATCAACATAGACAGTCTCATGATGTGGCGTCGTTGGCCGCTTGAAGTCCATATCCACAAGAATCCTGTCGCGCAGTCTCACAAGCCGAGTCGTATTGATGTATCGGTCAATTTTCGGGAACTTCGAGAATCGCGAGTAGATTATATGTTCGTTTTTGAACTGAGTTCGATTCTTATAGAACCCATTTGCAACGAATACCGGGATGTAGTCCGTCCAGCAGTCGCCGGGCGTAGCACTGAGCAAAATCCAGTCATTTTCCTTCGTGATTTTCAGAAATGACTTGACCCATTGACCATCTCCCACAACACGCTGTTCGTCAAATATAAAGAAGGCGTCTTTCGCTCCAATATACTTGTGAACATTGTTCCAGGAATCCACCACGACCTTGTGGTTGTACATCCGCACAGTTTCGTCTGTTGTCATCATGAAAGGAATCATTTCTTCTTCCCACTCAAGGGTGTCTCGCTTGCGTGCCGTCGTGATGATGTACAAATCCTGCGGAGGGTCGTGCATCTTTACATAGCGTTTGGTGTTGACCTGTCCTCCATTTTTGATGTAGTAGTACGCCAGACCCGTCCGACTTTTACCACTGCCCACGCCACCGCACAGAATGCAGCCGTTCCGCATTCGGTCGACTGCATCCTGCTGGTAATCGTACAATGTTACTCCAGACACTTCGTTCGCCTCACTTCCTTATGCACATGAATAGATTCGGGACGGCAATGGTTTTCGTACGCCAGCAATGCAATTGTAGCTTCTTCTTCGTCCTCGCCTTCGCCGAATAGCGTATATGCAAACAGCTCTTTTCCATTGTGCTCAAAGACTTTCCATGTACACCATTTATCTGCCATGTTTGCACCTCCGTAAAAAAGAAAGAGCCACAGATTTCTCCGCAGCTCTCGCTTTGCCTTAAATATCCTTCCGAATCAAGAAAAGTTCGCCTTTTGACACGATCACGCGAACCATCGACCTGCAACGGACACGATCGATTGCCTGTCGATAAGCAGCGCGTGCAATTTCACTCGACTTATAGTCATGTTCTACAAACATAACCTTTGCCCGAGATTCGATAAACACGCGAATCTTATCACTTGCATCGACATATCCTCTGTCATAGTTCCTTTTGATTCTCTTTGCCATAATTATCTTTCCTTTCTGGACGACATTTAGTCCTTCCATAAAGCATCAAGTATTTTTCGCGTTGGCAGGTGTATATTTCATTTTCAGCAACGTGAGTTCAGCAATCGTGTCAAGATCTTCGAGTTCCTCGTCAATCGTTTTGTTCCTATCTTTCATACCATCGTAAATAATCCGACGTTGAGTTTCTGAAAGTGCTTGATAAACCGTCATAAGAATGCTCCTTTTCTCTTAATTATCTGGCATTTTGCCTTGGTGGGTCAGGTGGGATTTGAACCCACGATCAAGCAGTTATGAGCTGCTGGCTTTAAACCTAGCTAAGCTACTGACCCAAAATAAAAGAGCTGCAGATTTCTCTACAGCTCTCTCGCTTAATACCGATTCAATATGTGATCGTTGTAATTGTCGTTCAGGTTTCTTACCATCTCCCTGAATTTGCATTTCTCACCATACTTATGGCGCATTTCCTCTTTGAATTTGCGCGCATCGCGTATGTCGGAAAACAATTCCGTTCCGATGTACTCATCAACCGTCATGACATGTATTAAAACAATCGTCATATCAATCACCTCCATAATAGAGGTCGATTATTTCGCGTCCAAAAATATAAAACCGAGCCGTTTCCTCTGAGAACGCCAATTGCGACGTGGGCACTCACCGACTGGAGCATTCAACCGAGGACTGACCCCGGCACTCGGAAATATCAATTAGTAGGGCATATCGTTCGAATAATCAGGCTCGGCCACCTGGGCATAGCGTTCCGCATACGGGTCGTTGTCAGGGGCCTGCTCCACATACATCACATCTGCATACAAGGTGTACTCGCCGGGAGCGTTGCGCTTCTCGACGAGATTTGCCTGACAGCAGACATTCTTGACGCGGATGAAGTCCAGCTGGCCGATGGTCTCCGGCGTGCACAGCAGGCGCTTGCCCTGCAGAGTGATCCAGTAAACATGCGGCGGCCACTTGGAGTCCACATTGACCGTGACCGGCACATAGTAGGTCGGCACAAACGGCTCATCATAGGTGTAATTAGGGTTCGGGTGGGTCTCCTTGACGTTGATGCCCATCGCCTTCATGTCCAGGGCCTGTGCAACGGTCGGGATCACAACGTTGACACGGCGCTTATCCGAACCAAAGCGGTCACGGGCGGGATCGCCGGAAAAGTTGGTAGTGTAAATGAATCTCGTATCGTCAATATTGACTTTCTGACGCTTCTGGTACATAAAATATCTATCTCCTTACCTTATTTATAATGTGTTGTAGTTATTGAACGGCGTAGAGTGCTCAACATATTCGTCAACGAGCCGACAGCCAGCCTCGAGTGTCACTCCACCGGCCAGCTCTTTCTTTGGGCGGTATGCCATGCAGTTTTCCTCATAACAATCCATGAACTGACCTTTTTCATGCGACGAATATTCACTCTCATATTTCTGAAAGGGGCACTTCACGCTCATTCACCCCGCTCAGCTTTACTGGCAGCCATATGGGCAAGCTCATGTACGGTCTTGGTTGTGATTGCCGCAGCCTGATTCAGACCGGCCATCATGTCTGTGATTGCGCCAACAGAACCAGTCTCCTTCTTTTTCTTCTTGGGGTATTGCTTGAAGACCTTATGGAAGCGGTTATCATTGCCGGCCATCTTCTTCACAATGGCCATGGCAAGCCCCTTCTCCATGTCGTAGCTGTCTTCAGGGCCACACTTCACAACGGTCTTGCTGCCATCCGACCACAGGACAATAGTTGCCGGGTCATTGAAGATGACTTTGCGGATGCAGACACGACACATGCCGAACTGTACAATATCATTCTTCTTGGCACGCTCCGTGGACTGACAACAATAATCGGTCTGCGGAAGCCCTAATTTGCGATTCATGTCGATGTAAAACTGCTCGTGCATTGCTCTTACAATGGGGTCCATCATTTATCTCACCTCAAAATTTCTTACTGCTTCGTCCTGAATATCATTCCAGGGCATGTCGGGTTTCTGCCAAGGCGGTTCACCGGCATCGTCTGCCACAAACCATTCAAAGTCGCCGTATTTCGCAATGGCGTCAGCTGCGTCGTCAACCATCTTGTCAAAGTACGAGCGGTCGATGTCTTTCTCCATCTGGAGTTCATGAACCATTTCACTTTCGAGCCAGCGATATACTTTCCCGGACTTCTTATCCTTAGTTCCAGTCACAGCATCGTATTTCTTCTGGCCATCCTTATCGACACCAGCCTCCCGCACCAGCCGCGCACCACCGCATCCGGGCTTGATAGGGCAAAACGAACCGACACGACCAACAAAGATGTAGTTGTGCTCTCCTTCCGGCAGGTCTTCGTTCTTATCCAGATAGATAGCACCCTTGGAAACTGTCTTCGTCTGGCAAAGGTCTGCAAACACCACCGGTTCATGCGAGAACAGAGTCTTGAACACATACGGAACCTGGAACTGAGTGCCGGTCGCCGTCCATTCCTTGCCGTGCTCCCCGTTCTTCTCCGGAATATAACCGTATTGACCCTTGCACTCGTCCGCATCCATGTACTTGGCAATATACACTGCATCGTTCACAAGGCACATCTTCTCGTAGGTAGCCTCATGCTCGAAGGTATAGCCGTACTTTTCCGCAAACTTCATGCAAAAATCGATGATCTCCTTCGTGGCGTTCGGGATCTTGATGGAGTCCGTTTTGATATGCGCCACTGTGAAGCCACGCTGCTGCACCTCGTCCTGCAGAGTACGCATGAACAGAGCGCCGCGCAGGGCAACAATGTTGTTCGCATTCTTAGGATTACGGAATGGGTTATCGAAGGTCGCACTGGTCAGGCCGTACACCGAGTTGATAGCAATCTTCAGCGCCTGCGACAGGGCTTTCGCCTGCTTGGGGTCGTCCAGATACTTGGCCAGTTTACCATTGAACAACTTCTTTGCTTTGTCGTACTCTTTGTGCTTGACATAGATACGAACATCCATCAAGTCATTGAAGTTCTTGGTGTACTCACCAAAATAGTTGAGAGCAACGGCCGAGTGCGGGTGCAGCGACGCCACGTCCAGCAGTGCAACGTTCCAATACATACCGGGTTCTGCGTAGACATAACCGCCCAACCCCAGATCCGTACCACGGAACATGTTGTGCATCCGGCCATCCTCGCCTTTGACCCACTCGTATCCGGGGAAAGCATTGAGATAAGTGTTCTTGGTGAGAATATCAGGCTCCACTTCAACCAGATCGTCCGATTCGCCCGTCGCCAGATCCGTGTAGACCAGCCTCGGGTGCTTCTCCTTGCCGAAGATGATTCGCGTAGTCAGGCTGTTAGTGGTGTCGTTGACCGTCATACCCGCCACATCTGCCAGAATTTCTCGGGCAATGAAGTCAGCCTGCCGAGCATTGAACACCGCTTCTGTCGCCAGAACATCGTTGTCGCAATACCGGGCAACTTCTTCCCATTTCTCCTCCGGCACAGGCTGATCCCAAGGCAGCCCAAGCTCCTGATGGTGGATGCCGAGCTCAATCTCAAACTTCTTCAGGCTCTGCTTCTTGGCGCTGAAGTCGTAAATATCCGTATACGAGAAGTTGTATGCCTCACCGAAAAAGCCTGTATGGTCGTTGATGATCTGCTGGGACAGGTTGTAAATTGCCTCAACTGACCACCCGATCATACGGGCATAGAGAATATGGTTATCGTATTTACGGTTATTGAAACCGATCAGGCGATACTGCGAAAGCTTTGCAATGTCGTCAGCACTCGGGTTGATGAGTCGGTAGACTGTCGGTTCGTCTTTGTCCGGCTTGCTCTGGAACTTCCAATTGACCAGAAGCAGGTTCGGGAACACCTCGCAGTCAAAGAAGACAATCGGTGCTTCATAAGTGACAGCCTGCGTCGGTTCTTTGGACTTGAAGTGCATCTTAGATACGATTTTCAGGCAAGCGTCTGCCTGATTCGTGCTGGAAGCCGCAAACCCGAGAATTGCGTTGCGCATGTCGTCCACATCATAGGTGAGGTCGCTGTTGTAGGCATCCTCAAGGATTTTGTAGATGAAGTCGATGGACGGTTTGGTGTAGGGATGGATTTCTTTGTTCAGATTGCGCATAATCATGATGCGCAGTCCTTTTTCGCTCTGGACACGATCAGTGCTAACCATTTTTTCTCCCTTCATTGGTAAACCGGAGCTGATGGACGCTACCGGAATATCATTGCATTTTGAGAGCTTTCTTCGGAGTGAACTCTTACCGGTAAAGACCTTGACCTCGATGTGCTCGTCGTAGATTCTGCTGAGCTTCGATGCATCGCCGGAGTAAATATAATGCAGGTGGATTCCTGCGCCAGATTTGCTCAGTTCTGCATAGGTTCTCGGCCACTTGCTTGCCGCTTCGAGGTTTCGTTCAAAGGACTTTTTGCCATCCTCTCCCGGAATATCAAAGTCGATGACGATGTGATTCTCGGGCACCTTGACATAATGCAGCCTGCTCGTATCGAGGTCCGACAGCTTCGTCTTTACGTTTTCCCAGTAGTCGGTTGGTGTGCCGTTTTCTTTTGCGTATTGTGCAGGACAGTCCTTACAAATATCATCCAGAACCGAATGCCGCACCTTAAAGTCGATCCAAGATGCCTGCTTTTCGGGGATTGGCGCACCAAAGTCCGATTTCTTCTCGAACTTTTCCGTCTTGAAGCCGCTGTAGTAGCTTCGGATGCGTTCACCGCTGTCCGTGTTGACACGCTCCTTGTAATCGCGGAAGTAGTTCATCAGTTCTTCTTTGAACACCCGCCGGGAACTCATGTACGGAACATTCGTGCTGGTGCAGAAGTTCTTGTACATCTCCCATGCCACCTGCAAAGATACGCCATCTTCCTTCTTGAAGACGTAGTAGCTGTCTTCCATAAAGTTGTACATGTCATTCGAAGCGCTCAACATGCGAATGGGAATATAATCGTCATAGGCATGTTTGTTATTCTCGTAGACATTCCGGCAGTACCATGCAATAGCACCAAGCTCAAAGTCGATCTGCGAGGTCAGTTCTTCGTACTTCTTGGCAGGCACCTTATTACCGGTCGGCTCCACGTCAATTAGACGCCGGACAATACCCGATTTCGCATTGGTGATACGCACCGGATTGTTCGTACCAAGGATGAGGAAGCACTTGAAGCGGTTCTCATAGGCAGACTTGAACTTCTCGTTGACTGTCATGGACTCATGAGAGACCAGCGAGTTGATGCGGGTGTTATCTTCGATGCGGGACAAGTCACCATCATGCTGAATTGCAATCAAAGGGTTCGCTTTGAAGGCTTCCAGCGCAAATGCATTTGAGGATGAACCCAACACCTTTGCATCAAAGGCCGAATAATATCCAGCGAACAGTTTTTGAATGATGTTGATGACCGTGGATTTACCAGTGCCGGGTGCGCCGTACATCACCATGAACTTCTGAATTTTCTTTGAATCCCCGTTCACGATGGCCCCGATGGCCCACTCGATCTTCATCCGCTCATCCGGCGCATACAGAACGCTCATCAGCTCATCCCATGCTTTGATGCTTCCCTGCTCCAGCGGATACGGAAGGCACTTCGATGCGTAGTCTTCCTTCTTCACCTCGGTGTTGGAAAATATCAATTTCTCGTCAAGCATAACGAATGAATCCCGCATCTGACGCTGGCAATACCGGTGCCAAATATCAATCATGCCAGACTCTGCATCCCACATGTGCAGCACCCGATAGTTGTCAAAGTCTGCCTTATGGGTCTCTGCATAATTGTCCAACTCCCGGTCAATGAGCTGCAGCGCGTCCTGTTCGTCCGTAGACCAGAGACCGCGTTCTTCTAGCCAAATTGCGTAAAAGTCCCCGCCGCGAATCATCAAGTCCTTGGAATGCTTGATGATAAGTTTGGGATAGATCTCAATCACCCCGTGTTTACCCGTCCTGCGGGCAATGAAAAGGAAATCAATCATTGGCAATCAATTTCCTCCTTTCTTCGAGGTAAATATCAATCGTTGGTCTTCTTCATCTGGTTCAGTTCGTACAGGACTTTGTCGTGCTTTTCGGCCAGTTCGTCGCGTTCCTTCTGAACCTCGACAACCTTCTTGGTTGCAACGGTCAGAGCCTTCGCTGACATGTAAACGAGCACGGCCATCCCGGCCAGCAGCAGGTTCTTCTTGAACAGCTTTGCCTTGTAACGGTCGAGCACACATTCGGTCTGGGCGAGCTGATAGTAAATATTGGTTTCCATAACAAAATCCTCCTCAAATATCATTTTCATTCAGGTACGCCATCATCTGATACCAAATATCCAGCGTACGCATGTCTTCTTTTGGGTTCTGCAACGTGAACAGGCCACCGGCACCATTCGGCTGATAGTCTCTGCGGCGGAAGCGCTCGATCACGAACTCTGCCCTGCTCTGATGGAATCGGTTGTCATCCATGGAAGCCAGACCGAGACTGACGACCATGCTCCAGAACCACTGTCCGGTCCGGTTTCCGATATCTGCATCTTCCATGATGGTTTCTTCGCAGCGAAGTGCCAGCGCCACCATCATTTCCAGCATGCTGCACGGCTTCCCCTGAAAAGTCACAGATACGTTGTTTTCCGGGATAGCTCCGGGAATATCAATGCATTCAGCAGCAAAACGCTCCCTCAGATTTTCCCCATCTACCGCACGATTGCAGTCCATTTCATTGTCCGGGACGAACCGCGTGTCATACAGAAAGGTCAGCAGTCTGCGAAAAGAGAGATTTCTCGGCTCCCACTTTCCGCAAACCAGCTCGTAAAGCCACTCGAAATATCTCTTTTCGATGTCGGCTTTCATCTCGTCAATCGTCATAGTCCTCCTCTCCCCGCTCCGGGTACACATCTGCGTAATTCTGGAGCGCCTTTACCACCTCAAAGTCCTTGCGATAGGTATGGTTGCGGACATGGATACCGTCGGGCATGAACTTTCCGATGCAATCCAGTGCCTTCTGGCTGACAACTGCTTCGACATCATCCACCTTGCTGCCGTCGCTGTCGTATGCCAGCACACCATCTGCGTACAGGGTCAGAAAACTGGTCTCGTAGTCGTCATCACAGCCGAATTCATCCGGTTCGATGATCTCGATAGGCTCAAAGGGCGCTTTGTCAGGCTTTTCCGGGTCACTTTCCTGACGATACGGACCTGAAATCAGATCAACAGCCTGCTTCTGAGCTTCTGCTTTGACCTGCTCATCAATGGTCTGCTCTTTTTTCTTGTAATGCTCACGGACATCTTCGATCTGAGCATCAGCAAACTTCTGATATTCCCCGCGCATCCGCACATGCATGAAATAAGCGCCAGCCGCAAAGCCAGCGCCTACCAGTAAAATATCATGAATCCAGGTTTTCATCGGAATCTCCTTCTTTGACGGTCATCATGGTGAATGCAAGCCCTCCGAAAAAGAGAGACACACTCATCAGGACGCCGCCAACAATATGTCTTTTTCGCTGGGTATCGGTCAGGTAGTCCAGAAACAAGAATGCGTTTTCCAAACTGCTCATACAAATATCCCTCACTCAGAAAGGACAGCCAGACCAGAGACGAAGCAGACTCCGGCCATGGCAGCGAACACATAAGACAAAGTTCTTACGAATCTGGTCATAGCGAATCCTCCCAAAATATCAATCAGATCTTGTCAATGATAGGGCCATCAACGTTGAAGTGCAGCACAACGGAGCGGTCGCCCTGCATCTTGTCCAGGCCAAACTTCACGCAGTTGGACAAAGACTCGTTGTTCGGGTCATAGAGCCAGCCAACGATCTGACCCTGCGGATTGTAGATCTGCTGGCCATTGTTGTACTTGCCGATCATGCGGTAGACTTCATTCAGGAACAGATAGCCACGAGTGCGCAGCTGGTTGTTCGCGTGGGTCTGAACCATGCTCAGGAAGTTCTTGTTGATCTGAGCGTCAGGCTCCCAATTGTCAACCATCTCATCGAAGATCAGGTCATAGGGCGAGTGCACGCCATCCGTTTCGTCAATGTAGGACTTAACGACTTCCTCGGTGCCGTCCTCGTTGACGACCTTGGATTCCACCTCAACGGCCTTCACGCCATGCTCGATCTCATGCTGCACGCGCTCGCCAAAGCGTTCCGACACCCGGCCTTTGTACTCATTGAAAGCTTTGTCCAGCGTAACATAAGCGGCCGTCAGTGCTGCATTGCGCTTCTGCAGAATGTGGTTTGAGCCAACCATGCAGCCGAGGGACAGTGTGCCCAGAATAACCGCCGGCGCATACAGCTTCACGAGCTTCACGCCAGTCTGCACATAAACGGTGGTCAGGTCCTTCTTGGCATCTTCTTCGGTGTACTCAGCGTCTTCTTTGATTGCAGCCTTGCCATCCCGCACATCGTGAATGGTTGCAACACTGGACTGATGAGCAGCCAGAATATCATTGACCTTCAGAGTTGCCTTGCAGGCCATGACTGCACTGGTCACGGCACCAACGGCACCACAGACCATCAGAATCTCAGGGCTGTGCTTGCTGATTTTGAATTTTGTCTTTGCAGCAAAACGGGTAGCATTTGCCATAAATTCGTTCATTTTCATAAATATCTTTCCTTTCTCAGTTGTTCAGAGCAACAGGCTTCGGCAGGCGGATGACATACCCGCCGCTAACGCCCTGGATGTATGCAGTACGCAAGTCGTACCAGCCATATTTGTTATCTGTGTAGTTTGAGGTCATACCCACCAGATCATAGAAGTCGGCCACGGATACGCTGCCATACGTTGCCACGGCATCGTTCATCTGCCCAAGCACTTCATCGGCGTCACCACGGGAGGAGAAAATAATATCCTGATAGTTGATCTGTGCTACTACCGGACGATTCGCGTTGGAATTCCGGTTATCAGAATACCGATTGTATGACACTCTGCTCGGCTGGGCGTAGTTGCTGTAGTTATTGCGCGGACGATCGTCGCCATGAAATATCATGTTGACGGTCGCGATCATCAGGTCGGCAAAGAAGTCCCGCAGTTTCGGCACCGCCACATCCTTGACAATATGGTCGCGCACGGTCTTCAGGTCTTCAGCGATGAACATGGAGGCCACCTTCTGAATATCATTTTTCTCCTTGGTCACGACCTTGCCGGTGGTCACTTTTTCAAACTTCTTTTCGTGCTTTTCCGCATTGCCGGAAGTGATCGAGTTTGTGGGCAATTTAATTTCGGCCATTGGGGTTCTCCCTTCAAAATAAAAAGGTAAGAGCCGCAGATTTCTCCACGGCTCTCGCCTGAACCTTTCACATTAGTTTTCTTCCTTTTCAGGTTCTTCCGTAACGTCATTGAACTCTGCGTCAATCACATCCGGTTCGTCTTCCGTGATCTCCCACGGCTTGCGGAGCTTGAAGTGCTTCTTCGGTTTCTTCTCCTTCTCAACCTTGGGCTCAGCTTTTGCCTTTGCCTTGTGTTTTGCGATGCCGGCACCAATTGCACCGATCGTCAATACGCCAACAGCAGCGGCAACGCCCGCCCAGGTGTTGATACCAGAGTTATTCTCCTCAGGTTTCACCTCATTGTTCTCCGTAACCACGGGAGCCATCTCATTAGAAGTCTCCTCGGTAGTAACCTCGTTCATGTTGTTCATTTCGTCCATAATAAAATCTCCTTTCAAGATTTGTTCTTAATGTGAACCTTCTTGGTTCCATAAAGCAGAATGAATTTTTCGCGTCTCACACGCCAATGTAGTGCGGAGGCTCCACATAATTCACGACGAGGCACGGCATGCCTTCCTCATCCAGCCGGGACGCATAGCAGGTTTCGATGTACCCGCGGTCGATGTCCCAGCCGAGCATGTCGCCAAGCTTGTTCTGGTCCAGGCCAACGAGATCATACCATTCATTCAGGCTGATCCGCATGTCATCCCGCAGCTGACGGTTGAACTCGTTGACCGCCTTGTCGATCTGGTTTTTAGTTGCCGTAAAATATCTTCCGCTGAGTGAGTCGAAGCACTTAAGCTGTCCAGCTGCATTGTTCACAACAACAGTCTGAGCCTCCGGTGTCTTCTGCTGCTGTTCAATGGCCGCTGCCTGTCGGATCTCGCGTTCCTTGTCCTCGCCCACGGTCTCCAGCACCTTGTCCCGATATGTGCGCAGTGTGCTCTCGCTCAGGGTGTAAGCGGCAGTCAATGCAGCATTCCTGCGTGCATTCACGCTGCTGGCACCAATGATGCATGCCACGCTCACGCCAAAACTGACAGCAGTCGGAATATAAACCGGTGCTGCCGTTTTGATGATTTCCTTCGCCTCCAGCTTTTCGACACCCAGTTCCTGCTTCTTCTGATCAAGCAGGATCATTGCTTTCGGGGTCGCCTTGACTGCAAATATCACAGAAGATGCCGCTCCTGTGATGCCCAGACCAATAAGGATCTCCGGGCTGTGCTTTTTCGCACCCACCAAGAGCGCATTTGCCAGTGCTTTGAGTTTCATTTTTCATACCTCCAGAAAATATAAAAGAAAAGAGCCGCAGCTTTTTGCCACGACTCTCGTTTATCAGATGTGTCCACTAACCTTCAAATGTTCGAAGCGTTCATTTGCCTCGCATTCGATTTTCACTTCGTCTCGATGCGACCAACGATACCGAACGTACTCGTACAGTCGAACCGGCTGCACGCCAATCGTGATCATTACTCCGATCAGAGTATCGACCACCATTTTTGCGCACCGTTTCACCTGATTCCATGTCAGTTCGTCGATTGCTCTCCAGAAGTCCTTATCGTATTCGTACATAATAAAATCTCCTTTCAATTTGTGGATTTCTTCCATAATGCAGAGAGATTTTTTCGCGTTATCGCCAAATATCAAAAAGAAAGAGAGGCATCACTGCCCCTCAGTCTTGTTGCTCTCGGCGAGTTTCTTGTCAACCGCTTCATCGATTTTGGCATCCAGTTCCTTATCTTCAGCATATCCCTGCATCATTGTGCCGAGAAAGCCAAATATCATTCCTGCCATGCCAAGAATCTTCCAAATGTTCGATTTCTTACTCATTTGTCTCACCTCCTTCATAATGGCGATTGAATTTTTCGCGTCAGAACGGAACCGTCTGACTTGGATCATAATTTTCCCAGTCTTTCACCGGATCTGCCCACGGACTGAAATAGTATACTGTCAAGCCGTCATCGGTTTTCTGCTCGTCGCATTCCACATCCAGCCAGCAGTATTCCCAATCTTCTACCATCTGATCAATGCACCAACCGCGCGATTCCGGGTCCGGTCGGTAATCGAGCCCAAGCAGCTCACACCACGCTTCGAGTGATACGCCACCGTCCAGAGCCAGCTTCTTGTTCAGCATGTAGGCAGCTTCGTAAACCTGTGCCATGGTTGCATTGAAATATCTTTTTGTGTACGGCTCATAAAAGAGCTTTACCGCATCGTTGTTTTTGTCAAGCGGAACTTCCTCGACTTTCCGGTGAATCTCATGCTCCATTTCTTCGCCTACCTGCTCGGCAACCTTCTTGCGATAGTTGCTGTAGGTCTGCTGGACAGCGACATAGGCCGCCATCAGCTCCGCCTGCGTCTTTTTGTTCAGACCATTTGAACCCAGAATGCACGCAATAGTGCCTGCACCAACAACTGCCGCCGGGATGTAGAACTTCCAGCAGTCCTTGACGATTTCCTTCTTCGTCATGGGCTCATCCTTGTTCATGTCGATCAGGCTCTGTGCCTTCGTGGTCGCCTTTGCGGTCTCAACAGCGGTCAGCACAACGCCAGCCGCCGCCGCAATGGACAGAATGGTCGCCCCATGCTTCCCAAGGTAGGAAAATATCTTTTGGTTCAGTTTCATAATCTGTTCCTTTCACAGCACTCCGGCCTTACTCAAAATATCAATCAGCGCTTCCTGCGTCATTTCTGCATCAATATCCAGGTGCACCCGTACCGTCCTGCTCTTGTCTGCATAGTTCACCCGCAGGTCGTTCAGCTGAACTGCCGCATTGAGCCCTTGTTTTTGGATCGCCTTGCCCACAGCGGCCGAAACCAATCTGCGCAGAAACCCGGATTGAATGTGCATAATGTCCTCCATTTTGAATCTCCTTTCAAAGTCAAAAAAATAAAAAAGGCAGAGGGCGAATCTTTATCAGATCTCGTACTCTTCCTGATTTGCTTTCTGAATTTTCTTCAGTTCCTTGTGTTCCTGCCACTTCTCCCATGCCACAAATGCACCGATGACTGCAACATACAGTCCGTATACAACGCCGCACAGCTTGAAGTAAGTTCCCCAAGTCCACTGCTTGTTCATAAAGTTCTTAATAGCTTTCATCATAGTAATTTCTCCTTTCAATAAAAGCCCTCTGTCTTCCATAAAGCATCCTGTATTTTTCGCGTCCGGCAAAAAGAAAAGAGCCTACGATTTCTCGTAAGCCCTCTGAGATAAGGCTAAATATCAATTCGTGTACCGGTTTCCGTTAAATCCTCAGTTCTTCGACGGCCGGAACAGCCTCACCAGAACCCAGATAACCAGACCAATTGTCAGTCCGATCACTGCGGTCACAATGACCTGCCCAACCGTTACGCTCGTATTCCAGATCTTCTTCAAAATATCCATCGTACTTCTCCTTTGTTTGGGCCTTATCCCATAAGATAAGGAGAATTTTTCGCGTAAAAAGAAAAAGAGCCTGCGATTTCTCGCAAGCTCTTTCGGAGATAAATATCAAGCAGTTTTCTTGACCGTTACACTATTTTCATACAGTTCATGCGGCGCAATATCCTGTCCTTCTGGCCATTCGATACCAACGCCACCCGGAAGTAGTTGAACTGCATTAAAATATCTTTCATCTTTCAGTTGCCCATACCATGAACCTGTCGCATACGGCGCTACATCAAAAACTTTCACTTCACCGGTTTCGTAAAACAGTCGAAGCCTTAAATTGGGCATTGCCTCAACCTTAGTCAGTTTCGGTTGCAACATATAATCACTCCTTACTTCAGAGGATCAATGCGGAAGAACTGTTCGCCATTGCTCAACAGCTTCCAGTTTGCTTCCAGATCATCGTGATGGATTACGATCCACGCTTCCAGAAGTTTCAGTTTATTCTTTGGAAAACTGCCCTCAATGATAGAACCATCAAGTCCCATCACGATTTCTTCTCCCGAATACTCAGCGTGGATGTGCGGCATATTGTGTTTTCCGCCCTGTTCGCGGTACATTCTAACGATAATTCCATAGAAAATGCTCAATACCGGCATCTTCAATCACTCCCATTTTCAATGTTATTCTATCATAACTAAGTTGGTTTTTCAAGAATCGGTGCTTTTCATCGCCGCTTCAAATTCTTCCACGGTCATCTCCACACGCGGCGCAGCGTCTTCTATCTTCAGCAAGCCATCCCGTACCAGCCCGGCCAAAATATCAATCTCGACCTTATGCTTGGCGATTTTCTCCTGAGCCTTCTTCTGCTCGCGCTCAATCCAGTCTTTTTCAATGAGGCACCATGAGCGGCAATCAGGATATCTTTTATCACCACACTTGTTACACATCATCCGATGACGGCCTAAATCCGGGATTTCTTCCTGAAACTCTTTGATATAAGTCGTCCATTTGCCGTTTTTCTTCACGGGAACGATCATATGCGATGTCACTTGCATGCCCTTCGCCTCCCTTTGCTTCATTATAGCATGTCCGGGACAAAAGCAAAAGACCATGTTTCAGATCTTTTGCCTTTCCAGAGTTGGATTTAGGAAATCAACGTCTGGTAACGTGCGTTCAGACGCTCGACAACATCTGCAGCAGCGTCAACATAGATGCGGAACTCCATTCGGTTCTTAGCGTTTATCACGCTTTCGATAACCAGCCTTTTGTATCCTTCATCATGTAACATTCTGATGCCAATGCCGAGCTGTCTGTCACTCTTTGCCAGAAGGTATTCCATTGCTCTCACCTCCTTCCATAATAGAGCAGGTTATTTTCGCGCCTACACTTCTTTCCTATCAAACACCGTTTCCCACCGTTCTTTCTTGATCGGCTTCATCCGGATGGCCCACATGAGCTGCCGCACAGTGACCGTCGGATAGAATCCATTTTGATTTTTTCGTTTTGCGTGCTCCAGAAAATACTCCCGGAATCCTTCGTGCATGTAGATTTTGTCGGTGAGCCATGGGTCAATGGGTCCCCAGAAGGTCGCCTGACTTTTCTCATTGAACCTCTGCTGAATGACACAAAGCCCTTTCCCGTGCTCTGCATAAAGGGTGCAAGTCCGGTATACCGGGTGATTACATCGGTAGGTCACGCCGTAGTATCTCGTCCATTCCTCGGACGGCTCGGTATAGTATCGCATAAAAGAAAAAGAGGCCGTAACTTTCGCCACGACCTCCACGGTTCCTCCTTACTTCTTGAAGAATCTAAAGTCTCTCATCAGACCCTTGAACGTGCTCGAACAAATGGTTCCCGTCTCCTCGAACTTGAAACCCTTGCCGTACCAGTGACTGCCTACTGCAAAGCCCGCGATCGTCACACCGACGCTCGTCACTGTCGTCAGGATGCGGATGAGCTTATCGTCCTTTGCTTTCTGCTCCTCGAGTTCAAGCTTGTGCCGTTCCAGTACAGCCTTGTCCTCGTCAGCATTCTTGCTGTTCTCCTGCTCATTCTCATCCATTCGCAGCTTGTAAAGCTTCACGATGTTGTCGGTCGCTTTGCCCTGCTCGTCACTTCCCGTTTTCAGGTTCTCCAAATCCTCGAAGCGCCGCTCCAATTCCTTGTCCAGTCTTTCGTTCAGTTCCATTTTGAATTTCTCCCTTCAAAAATATAAGTTCGGAGTTTCCTCCGTAAAGCGGGCAGTTAATTTCGCGCCTTTACTTTTTTGACTCGCAGGATCGCATACTCTGCGTTCTCGATATCTTCCACCGCCTTGTCCATGCTCAAAAACAAATGAGCACCGTCATCGTCCTCGCCGGTGTAGCCCACAAGCAATGTTCCTACAGACTTCTTGCGGTAGTCGTGGGTTTTCCCGAGCAGCAGACCCAGCAAAAAACCCAGAACAATTGCGATGCCAGTCAAAATCCATACCAGATAAGCCATTTTGAAAATCTCCCTGTACCAATATAAATCGTATTTCAGTCGAGTGCGTGCGGAAGAAAAAGGAGAAAAGAGAAAGCCGCAGCTTTCGCCACGGCTTCCCCCGGTTCCTTACACAAGTCTGCATCAGCGCAAACCTGCCTGGAACATGACAAGGTTCTGCATCTCATCGCGCTCCCAATCCATGTGCACCTTCGCACCTTCGTTGATCGCGTTCATCATTTCAACAAAACCCTTTACAATGTTCTTCAGCATAATTTTTCTCCTTTGCCAAAAAGTGTATTTTCTTCCATAATGCACCCTGTTTTTTTCGCGTCTGGAGAAAAATAAAGAGCCGCAGATTTCTCCACGGCTCCCACCTTTCATATTAAACGATTTCATTCACAGATCTAACCTTCTTGATCAATCCTGCTATCCTTAACATACTAAGGTCTTTAACCACCCCCGTAAAGTCGCACTTCTCCAGATTTACACGGTAATCGCACAGCTTATTGTGGCGAAAGTCCTCATACTCCCGCTGGACAAAGATGATATGATTGCACAATCTATCATCAATGTTGCAGTTTCTGCGAACGATTGCCTTCATAAGCTCGCGCCCCTCGTAACCGGCAGCTACGCCCTCCACGAAAATAGGTTTGTAACCAACCCTAAAAAATCCAAACATAATTGTTCTCCTTTCATTAAATCAATTTTCGTGAACTTTTCGTTCCATAAAGCAGCCTGCAATTTTCGCGTCAAAAAAGTAAGAGCCGCAGATTTCTCCACGGCTCAATACCCTAGATAGAATCCTCCTCATTATCCATAGGGTCGCTCTGATCCTTGGCTCTCGACTCGATTTTGTCAAGTAGCGCTAAAGTCTTATCGATTTCAGCAATCAGCTTTCTTCCAGTCTCATTGTCCATAGTATAAGCTCCCAAATTGTCAAACGGTTTCATTCTACCATAAAAGGCGCTGCAATTTTCGCGTCACTGTCGTTCTTTGCTCAGGAGCCAGAAGAAATATCGGTAATGCATGTAATAGGTTTCCCTGCAGCATGGACATCCCTTTGCCTGAAGCTTGTCATAGCCCAGACTCTTGGTCACACCTTCCAGGATGTATGGCCCCAGCACCGTGTCCAGCTTTGCAATGCATCGGTCCACAATATCAATGCAGTTTGAATAGTAGACTCGCGCCAGCGCCTGACGCTCTGTCGGACTTTCGGGTGGATTCCCCTTGATGACACCAGTCATACCGTCGGGCGAAATCTCCCACCCGTCGATCAAAGTCAGTGCTTTCTTCCAGTCGTCATACTGCAGGCAGAAGTGCTTCAGTTCGTAGTACCGCTGCTTCGGGATGCGGTATGGATTCTTTTGGGAAAGTACCGGACGTTCACTTTTCATTTTCACCCCTCCATTCGTAGCCGGTCTGCTCGTAAAGGAGCTTGGGTGAGATATAATAGTTGATCCGCCCGTATTTTGAATTCATCTGTTTGATGTCGGTGATCCGCTGGCCGTTCCTTGTTGCTTCACCAATGGGCAGCCACCCTGTAATAATGCCCGCCCGCACCCATGCAGGGTCACGTCCGTATACCTTCGCCGCCACCCGCACCGGAACCGATCCGAATTCTAATCTAGCTTTGTCCATTCTATCGTACTCCTTTTATGTTACTCTAAGCGCATCGAAATGCGTCTTAGGCTCAAAAGGATGGTACCGTAGAAAACGGTCGAGTGCGTGCTGTATTTTATTTTTCTTCCGGTGAAGGGATTGACAGCCCGGATGAAACGGTTTAACCTAGAATAGCTTTCGCCAAAAGAAAAAGCCCGGTTTGACCGAGCTTTTGAGTGAAAGCATCCAATTTTCAAACAACCAAAGGAGGTTTTTATGTTAATACTCTGCCCGGAGTGTGAGCTGCAAGTGAGCGATAAGGCTATAGCTTGTCCCCATTGCGGCTATCCGCTCAAGTCCAAATCTTCGTTGCCGCCTAAAAAGAAAAAGCATATGCGCCTTCCAAACGGTTTCGGACAAATTTCCGAAGTTCGTGGCCGCAATCTTCGAAAGCCCTTTCGTGTTTTGGTCACCGCCGGCCATACCGATGATGGCAAACCGATCGTTCGCCCCCTTCGCCCCGTCGGATACTTCGAGACTTACAATGAAGCTTATGAAGCTCTTGTAAAATATAATGCTCATCCGTTTGACCTCTCTAATAGAACGACCATGCAGGATCTCTTTGATTCCTGGCTGTCATTACGAGAGAAGAAGGTTGACCCTTCTACGGTTTCTCGTTATAAAAGTGCATGGGCTTATTCTTCTTCTATCCATCACATGCTTGTTCGGGACGTGCATATTTCCCATCTTCAAAATTGTATTGAAAACGGCTCTGCTACTTACGCAGGAAAAATACGGCATCCCGAAAATAACGTAAAAGAGTCGATGAAAACTCTTTACAATCTTCTTTTTGATTATGCCCTTGCACATGAGTTGGTCGATAAAAATTATGCTCGTATGTTCACCGTTGATTCAGGCTATGTCCGAAAGCCAAATTGCCATATCGCCTATAGTGATGAGGAACTTGCCATTCTCTGGTCCAGCATTGATAAGCATCCTATCATTGATATGATTTTGATTCAGTGTTATTCTGGCTGGCGTCCAGGAGAAATGTGCGACTTGAAATTGGAAAATGTTGACATGGAAGCAGGCGCATTTACAGGTGGACAAAAAACAAAAGCGGGGATAAACCGAACGGTGCCGATTCATCCCCGTATTTATAATTTGGTAAAATCCCGCTATGAAAAAGCTATCGAAGCGAAATCTCCATATTTATTTTTTAGAAATCGTCAGCGCGGATTCCGCCAACTAAACGCTGTAAAAGGTGAAATCACAAAAATGAGCTATGCCTTATTTGAACAACAGCTTACAAATGAGGTCATTCCTTTGCTGTCTCTAAATCCCGACCATAAGGGTCATGACGGACGTGTAACTTTTGTTACAATGGCTAAAAAAGCCGAGATGGACGAATATGCCATCAAACGAATTGTCGGCCATCACATCAGCGACCTCACCGAGCGTGTCTACACCCAACGTGATCTCCGCTGGCTTAAAAACGAGATTCAAAAAATCCCGTAATTCTCTGCACTATTCCTATAACTGAATCTCGGGAATGTGTAGGAGTGAGCCGATTTTTCCTACATTTTATCCATTCTGTAGACGTTTCATTTTACGAATCTACGTCCAATTTGGCCTTAAAATCAGATAGAAATGGTGTTGCACACGTCGATCAGCACCGGGTCAAGCGTCTTGGTCATTTCGAGCGCTTCATCCACCGGGTAATCCACCAGCTTCTCGCCCTTCATGCCGACGATGCGGTTATACTTGCCCTGCTCCAGCAGGCAGACGGCGTGGTAGCCCATTGCGGAGGCGTTCACGCGGTCACGCAGCGTGGGAGAACCGCCGCGCTGGACGTGACCCAGAATGGTGGCGCGGGAGTCGATGCCGGTGCGGGCCTGGATCTCGTTGGCGATCTCCTGTGCATGGCCGACGCCCTCGGCAACGATGATGATGAAGTGGCGCTTGCCGGTCTTCTGGGTCTCAGCGATCTTGTCCAGAATGTCGCGCTGCATATCGAATTCCTTCTCCGGCAGCAGGACAGCCATAGCACCGGAGGCAATGGCCACATTCAGGGCGATGTAACCAGCGTTGCGGCCCATGACCTCAACCACACTGCAGCGGTCGTGGCTCTGGGTGGTGTCGCGCAGCTTGTCGATCATCTCCAGTGCGGTATTCATGGCCGTATCATAGCCAATGGTGTAATCGGTGCAGGAGATATCATTGTCAATGGTGCCGGGCAGACCGATCATCGGGATGCCGCGGTGTGCCAGCTCACGGGCACCGCGGTAAGAGCCGTCGCCGCCGATGACCACCAGAGCATCAATGCCCAGCTCACGGCACTTCTCTGCGCCCTTATCCTGGCCTTCCTTGGTCTTGAACTCCAGGCAGCGGGCAGTGTACAGAATGGTGCCGCCGGCAGAAATAATGTTCGACACGCTGCGCAGGTTCATCTCGAAGCACTCGCCGTTCAGCAGGCCATTGTAGCCGCGCTGAATGCCGATCATGCGATAACCCTTGTGCAGGCCCGTGCGGACCACAGCGCGCACGGCAGCGTTCATGCCAGGAGCATCACCGCCGCTTGTCAGCACGCCAATCGTTTTGATCTGCTTTTCCATACGAGAGATTCCCTCCAATTTGTTCTTCATTTACCCATGAGCAGTTGTCCTCTATTTAACACCGCTCAAATGCTTTGCTCAAAGATATTTTAGATACCTTAAACTCGCCTTTGATAATTATATCACACTCGGCGGCATTTGAAAACAGCCAGTCTGTCGCTATTCGTGCACAGAAATGTCATTTTGTTGCAACATTCTCGGCACCGACCAGTCTTTCCAGCTCCTTGAAGAACAGCGGATGCCCCGAGGTGTACAGCCGCCGGGGCGCTGCCAGACGCTTGCCGGAGTCCTTCATGCAGAGGATTACCGGGATGTCGCCGTCGAAGATGGACAAAAGGTTTACCACCTTGGCATATTCCCTGCTCTCGCGGGACGGCAGACGGATATAGACCTTTTTCGCAGCAGTCTGCAGCGGGTCCTGCCGGCCGTGGTCCGGGCTGGAGGGGTCATAGTTTTCAATGGGAACGATGCTGTCCGCCAACAGCTTGGACACTTCGTCCTCGCGCACCGACAGGCGGCCGTCAATGACGACGACCGCATTTTCCCGCAGGGCATCCCGGAACAGGTCCAGAACCTTCGGGAAGACGATGACTTCCATGGTGCCGGTCAGATCTTCCACACTGGTAAAGGCCATCATGCTGTTGGACTTGGTGGTCATCATGCGGTTTTTGACCACTGCACACACGATGCGCACCCGTTCGCCGTCCTTCACATGGGCGTCCTCGCCGGTGAGCGCCTTGATGGTGTGGGACGCCACCTTTGCCGACTGCTCCCGGTAGGCGTCCAGCGGGTGGCCGGACAGGTACAGGCCGCTGACCTCTTTTTCCTGCTGGAGCAGCTCCTTGTGGCTGTATTCCGGCAGCTGCTTGATCTCGTAAGTGTCTTCGGAGGCGTCGTCCTGCGCTCCCCCGCTCATGACCGAGAACAGGTCCAGCTGGCCGTCCAGGTTGCGACGGGAGTCGGTCTCGATGCTTTTCAGGATGCCTTCCACCGCTTCCACATGGCTGTGGCGGTTGTTGCCCATGCGGTCGAAGGCACCGGCTTTGATGAGGCACTCCACGGCCCGGCGGTTCAGCTCGTTGCCGTGCATCCGCTTGCAGAAATCGTAGAGGCTGGTGTAGGGCTTGCTTTTCCGCTCTGCAACCACGTTTTCGATCAGGTTGCGGCCCACGTTCTTGACCGCATTCAGGCCAAAACGAATCTGGCCCTTGTCATCCGCCGTGAAGCCGCCGTTTGAGACGTTCACATCCGGCGGCAGCACCTTGATGCCAAGGCGGGCGCACTCGCCGGAATACTCAATGACCTTATCGGTGTTATCCAGCACGCTGGTCAGCAGTGCCGCCATGAACTCGCTGGGGTAATGGCACTTGAGGTAGGCCGTCTGGAATGCGACGTAGGCATAGCAGGCGGCGTGGCTCTTGTTGAAGGCGTAGGAGGCAAAACTGGACATTTCGTCGTAAATTTCGTTCGCCACCTGTTCCGAAATGCCGTTTGCCACACAGCCGGGGCACTCGTTGCCCGGGTCGGTGCAGCCATGGACAAAATGCTCACGCTCTGCTTCCATGACGGCGTGTTTCTTCTTGCTCATGGCGCGGCGGACATTGTCTGCCTGACCGAAGGAGAAGCCCGCCAGCTCGCGGAAGATCTGCATGACCTGTTCCTGATAGACGATGCAGCCGTTGGTCACGTCCAGAATATGGGCCAGCTGCGGGGTCTTGTAGCTGATCTTATCCGGCTCGTGGCGGTTGCGCAGGTAGGTGGGGATGGAGTCCATGGGGCCGGGGCGGTACAAGCTGATCAGAGCGATGACATCTTCCAGATTTTGCGGCTGCAGGCCCACCAGCACCTGCTTCATGCCGGAGGATTCCAGCTGGAACACGCCCTCGGTGTCGCCCTGCCCCAGCATTTTATAGGTGTCCGGGTCGTCGTAGTCCAGCTTCTGGATGGAGAACTCCGGGTGGTGCTTCTGCACGGCGGTCTCCGCATCGCGGATGACCGTCAGGGTGCGCAGGCCCAGGAAGTCCATCTTCAAAAGGCCCAGTTCTTCGATCTCGGTCATGTTGAACTGGGTCACGGGCAGGCCGTCGTTGGTGGCCAGCGGCAGATAGTAGTCGGTGGGTTCCGGCGTGATGACCACGCCCGCCGCGTGGGTGGAAGCGTGGCGCGGCATGCCCTCCACCTTCAGCGCGGTGTCGATCAGTTCCGTCACCTGCGGGTCGGTGTCGTACATCCGCTTCAGCTCCGGCGAGACTTCCAATGCGCGCTTCAGCGTCATTTTTAGCTCCATGGGCACCTGCTTTGCCACGGCGTCCACCTGCTGGTACGGGATGCCCATCACGCGGCCCACATCGCGGATGGCGTTGCGGGCCGCCATGGTGCCGAAGGTGACGATCTGCGCCACATGGTCGGCACCGTACTTGCGGTTGACATAGTCGATGACTTCCTGTCGGCGTTCGTAGCAGAAGTCCACATCAAAATCGGGCATGCTGACACGTTCCGGGTTCAAAAAGCGCTCGAAGATCAGGTTGTAGCGGATGGGGTCGATATCGGTAATGCCGACGCTGTAGGCCGCAATGCTGCCTGCGCCGGAACCACGGCCCGGACCAACCGGAATGCCCTGGCTCTTGGCGTAGTTGACGTAGTCCCACACGATGAGGTAGTAGTTGGTGTACCCCATCTTCTTGACCACGCCGATCTCATACTGCAGACGGTCTTTGTTGGCCTGCGGCACGTCGGGGCCATAGCGGCGCTCCAGACCCTCCCAGCAGAGCTTTTCAAAAAACGCCTGATTGTCCATGCCGTCCGGGGCTTTGTAATAAGGAATCTTGGTGTGCCCAAAATCAAAATCAAAGTTGCACTGCTCGGCGATCTTGGCCGTATTCTCGCAGGCCTCCGGCACCATGGAGAACAGGTCGTACATCTCGTCCGTCGTCTTGACGTAGAACTCGTCGGTCTGGAACTCCATCTTGTCGGCGTCCTGAATGGTCTTTCCGGTCTGGATGCACAGCAGGATGCCCTGCATCTTGGCGTCCTCTTTGCGCAGGTAGTGGGAGTCGTTGGTGGCAGCCATGGGGATGCCGGTCTCCCGGGCCAGCTTGATGAGCTGCGGCAGGACGATGTTGTCCTCCTCCAGGCCGTGATCCTGCAGCTCGATGTAGTAGTTGCCCTCGCCGAACAGGTCACGGTACCACAGCGCTGCAGACTTTGCGCGCTCGTAGTCCCCTGCCAGAATGGCCTGCGGCACTTCACCCGCCAGACAGGCCGAAAGGCAGATGAGGCCCTCGTGGTACTGTTCCAGCAGCTCTTTATCAATGCGGGGCTTGGAATAAAAACCCTCCACGAAAGCGGCCGACACCATCTTGATGAGGTTTTTGTAGCCCGTCTCGTTCTTGCACAGCAGGATGAGGTGGTTGTTGCCGTCGATCTTGTTCACCTTATCAAAGCGGGTGCGGGTAGCCACATAGACTTCGCAGCCGATGATGGGCTTGATGCCCGCCTTTTTGGCTGCCTTGTAGAACTGCACACAGCCGTACATGACACCGTGGTCGGTGCAGGCGATGGCATTCTGGCCGCACTCCTTCACCCGGTCCATCAGCTGGTCGATGCGGCAGGCACCGTCCAACAGGCTGTACTCCGTGTGGATGTGCAGATGGACAAAAGGCCGGGTATTCGGGGTGGATTCACTCATGCTTTTGCCTCCTGTTCCAGATTCTGCCGCAGCGTTTCGGCCAGTGCTTCCAGCTTTTTCATCCGGTGCGAAAGGCCGGATTTGCTCACGGGCGGGTCAAAGCAGCCGCACAACGCCGTGAGCGAAAGGTCCGGGTTCTGCATCCGCTTGGCGGCTGCTTCCTGCAGCACCTCCGGCAGGGTGCGCAGGGCATCGTTTTCCTCCAGAAAGCGGATGGCTTTCAGGGTCTGGGCGTTGGCCCGGGCCGTCTTGCCGAGGTTCGCGGTGTCGCAGTTGGTCTGCCGGTTGGTCTGGTTTCGCACCTGCTTGAACGCCTTCAGGGTGTGCATCTGCTCGGCCGCGTCTGCCGCACCCATAAAGCGCAGCAGCCGCTCCACATTGGCGCTGGCTTTGACGTAGATCAGGTTGATGCCGTTGCGGCGGGTGCGGTGGGGCGCAAACTCGTGCTCTGCCAAAAGCGCCTCAAAATCCCGCGCAAGGTTCGTGCGCGGGGTGAGAAACTCCAGATTATATTCCTTCTGCGGGTCGATGACCGTGCCGCTGCACAAAAAAGCTGCGCCAATGTACGCACTGACGCAGGTCTGGCAGCGGATGAGGCGGGGGTCGATCTGCAGGCTTGTCTCGCTGCCGGTGGTGCCGAACAGCTCGTGCATCCGGGCCACCTGCTCCGGTGCGCGGATGTTGAACTCATACAGGATGCCGCTGGGACGCTGTTTTTCAAAAATCTCGCCCTGCACGCCGCAGCGCGCGAACAGCTGCTGGGCCGCCGCAGCGGTCTGGCGCTGTTCGGTCTGCAGCACAAGGCCCTTTGCATCGAAATATTTTGCAAAGCAGGCGATGCCGTAAGCGGCGGCACGGACGCAGCAGTCCTTCTGGATGCTGCGCGCGGCGATCTTCTCCCTTGCGCGGGATGCGAAACTACTCATATTTCCTCTATTCTGTCAGCGGGTGGAATCCCGGTGCTGCACGCCCGGCTCGTAGCCAAGCTGTTTGCAGTATTCCGCGATCTTCCGCGCAAAGGTGATGGAACGGTGCTTGCCGCCGGTGCAGCCCACCGCAATGGTGAGCTGGCTCTTGCCTTCCTTGACGTACAGCGGCAGGGCATATTCCAGAAAATGCTCATAGCGCTTGAGCAGCTCCTGCGCTTCCGGGTGGCTCATGACGAAATCCGCCACTTCCTGGTCAAGGCCGGTCTTGTGTTTGAGTTCCGGCACATAGAAAGGGTTGGGCAGGCAGCGCACATCCAGCACAAGGTCCGCTTCCGGCGGGATGCCAAACTTGAACCCGAAGGACATCACCGTCAGGCGCATGGCGCTCTTAGCCCCGCCGTTCTGCAGGAACAGATCGCAGATGCGCTCCTTGTTCTGCGCGGTGGAAAGCAGCGCCGTGTTGATGGTGTAATCCGCTCGTTCCCGCAGCGGCTCCAAAATCTGGCGCTCCTTCAAAAAGGCCTCCCGCGTGGGGATGCCCTCTGAAATGCTGATGGGATGGCGGCGGCGGGTCTCGCTGTAGCGGCGCATCAGCACATCGTCCGGGGCATCCAGGAACAGGATCTTATAAGGGATCTTCTGCTGATCCAGCTGGTCCAGCGCACGCTCGATCTGCTCCCGGCTGCGGCAGCCGCGCACGTCCATGGACAGCGCCACCCGCTCCAGCTGGCTCTCGCCCGCTTCCGAAAAAGCCGTGATGCTGGGCAGCAGCCCCGCCGGGACGTTATCAATGCAGAAAAAGCCGATATCTTCCAGCGCGTTCATGGCAACCGATTTACCCGCGCCGGACAGACCGCTGACGATCAACAGTTCCATGTCTATCCTTCCTTTTATTTTACAACACGAATTTCTTTTTCCAGTTCGTACCCGGTCTTTTCCTGCACGATGGCGCGCACTTCGTCGCACAGCGCCAGAACATCGGCGCAGGTGGCCCCGCCCAGGTTCACCACGAAGCCGCAGTGTTTCTCGCTGACGGCGGCCCCGCCATGGCGGAAGCCCCGCAGGCCGCACTGGTCGATGAGGGCCGCCGCAAAGGCACCCGCCGGGCGCTTGAAGGTGCTGCCGGCGCTGGGCTTATCCAGCGGCTGTTTGTCCAGACGCTTTGCCATCAGCTCGTTCATGCGGGCCTTGATGGCTTCCGGGTCGCCCGGCTCCAGGCGGAAGCAGGCGCTGAGGATGCAGCCGCCGTTTTCTTCAAAGGCGCTGTGCCGGTAAGAAAGGTCCAGCTCGGCCGCTGTGGCTTCCCGGATCTCACCCTCTGCGGTGAGGTACCGCACCGACTGCAACACGTCCTTCACCTCGCCGCCGTAGGCACCGGCGTTCATGTAAACGGCACCGCCCACCGTGCCGGGGATGCCGTAGGCAAATTCCAGGCCGGTCAGACCATGTTCCAGCGCAGCAGTGCACAGAGCCGAAAGCTTCAGCCCGGCCCCCGCCGTCACCTGCACGGTGTCCGCAAAACGGAGTTCCGTTTTCAGGGCGGTGGTGTCGATCACCGCACCGCGGTAGCCCTCGTCGGCAAAGAGGATGTTGCTGCCGTTGCCCAGCAGATAATACCGGACGGCCTCTGCTTTGCACAGCGCCACCGCTGCACAGAGCTGTGCTTCGCTTTCCGGCAGGATGAACACATCCGCCGGACCGCCAATTTTAAAGGTGCAGTGTGCCGCAAGGGGCTCGTTCTCCTTGAACGGGATGCCTGCCGCTGCCAGCTTCTGCTTGAATCGTTCCATAGTGGTTTGCTCCTTTTCCGGGGAAATCAGTCGATCTTGTCATCCAGACCCAGACGGATGAGCAGCTCACGCGCTGCGTTGTAGCCCATCTTCTTCTGGCGGTTGTTGATGGCAGCCGTTTCCAGCACCACGGCCAGGTTGCGGCCCGGCGAAACGGGGATGCTGGTGCTGGGGATGCTGACGCCCAGAATGTCATAATATTCGTTTTCGAGCCCGGTGCGCTGGTAGTTCTTGGTGGGGTCCCAGGCTTCCAGCTGGACCACGAGGTCCAGGCTTTCGCTCACCTTGACCGCGCCCACGCCGAACACGCGGGCCACGTTGACGATGCCGATGCCGCGCAGCTCGATGAAGTGACGGATGTTCTCCGGCGCGGTGCCCATGATCTGACGGTTGGATACCTTGCGCAGTTCCACGGCGTCATCTGCCACCAGACGGTGGCCGCGCTTGACCAGCTCGATGGCCAGCTCACTCTTGCCGATGCCGCTGTCGCCCAGGATCAGGATGCCTTCGCCGTACACTTCCACCAGCACGCCGTGGCGGGTGATGCGGGGTGCCAGTTCCAGATTCAGCACGCTGATCAGGCTGCCCATCAATGTGCAGGTGGTCTCGTTGGAGCGCAGCAGGGCCACGCCGTGCTTCTGAGCCAGCTCCTGCATCTCCGGGAAGGGGGTCAGCTCCTCGCTGCGGCAGACGATGACGGCCGGCGGCTGCTGGCGGAACAGCTGGTCCAGTGCCTCATAGCGCTTTTCCGCCGACAGCCCGGACAGAAAGTTCATCTCTGCCAGACCCATGATCTGCAGACGCAGTTTGTCAAAATAATCGTAATAACCCGCCAGGAACAGGCCCGGGCGGTTGACCTCGGCGATCTCCACGCAGATGTCATCCAGCTCCTTCGGCGTATAGACCACTTCCATGCTGACACGCTCGATCAGCGTTTTCAGCGAGACGTTGAACGTACCCATCCTTCGTTTCCTCCTGTGCTCCCACTGCTGGGCGGCACTGCCGTTGCGCAGGCCGGGACAGCATTTCTTTCTTTATTATAATAGAACCCTTCTCAAAAAACAATATTGTCCCGGCCCTTTTTCCGCGCCCCGGCAGAAACCGGCGCAGCATCGCAGCCATGCACCTGATTTTTACGTTTTTCTTACCTTTACATGGATTTTACATTCCCTCGATTTTGGATTTTACATTGCACCGGTATACTCATATTCAGGAGAAACACACCGAAAACACGCTACACGTCAAATCAAAAGTGAGGAACCACTCTATGACAATTTTCAATGTCTTTTCACTGCTGGGCGGCCTGGCCTTGTTCCTGTTCGGTATGGACATCATGGGCAAGGCGCTGGAAAAGCAGGCCGGCGGCCAGCTGCAGAAGATCCTGAGCAAGCTGACCGACAGCCCCATCAAGGGCTTCTTCCTGGGTCTGTGCGTCACCGCCATCATCCAGAGCTCCAGCGCCACCACCGTCATGGTGGT